>ENA-UOVV01000234-UOVV01000234.1-compost-metagenome-genome-assembly--contig:-NODE-234-length-80514-cov-6.883295_pt1 | contig 80514 bp, 62 predicted proteins | sample MGYA00238155_ERZ761577 | MGnify/ENA primary metagenome ERZ761577 (study PRJEB28898, sample SAMN06268775) | compost metagenome | isolation source: Emeryville, CA | place: USA:Emeryville, CA | collected... | reverse complement strand
CTCCAGCGCGAAGCGCCCGACATCATCGGCACACAGGAAGGCGTGTATCCACAACTTCGTGACATCGCCGCCGATCTCCCCGACTACGAATGGATCGGCCTCGGCCGCGCCGGCGGCAGCCACGACGAGTTTTGTGCGATCTTCTTCCGCCGCGACCGTTTCGAGCCGGTCGCCTTCGATCACTTCTGGCTCTCCGACACGCCCGAAGTCGTCGGCTCGATGACCTGGGGCAACCGCTACCGCCGCATGGTCACCTGGGTGCGGCTCCGCGAGCGCGCTTCCGGCCGCGAGTTCGAGGTGTGGAACACTCATTTCGATCATGAAGTGGATCTCGCCCGCGAAAACTCCGCCCTGCTCCTCCGCGAACGTCTCGCCAAAATCGAACCTGCCGTGCCGCTCATCGTGCTCGGGGATTTCAACGCACCCGCCGGCGCCGGTCGCGTTTATGAGATTCTCACTGCCGACGCCAAACTCGCCGACACGTGGACGCTCGCGCGCGAACGCGAAAACGAAGACTACAATACCTTCCACGACTACCAACCGCCGCAGCGCCTCGGCGAACGCATCGATTGGATTCTCGCCCGTCCTCCCGTGGACGTCGCGCGCGCCGCGATCGTCGTGCGTCCGAAGCACGGCCAGATGCCCAGCGACCATTTTCCTGTCATCGCCGAGCTGCGTTTTCCCTGACGCGCATCACGGACCCGACCGGATGCGGACCTTGTCGCGACTCGGTGCGCACGGTGGCGCGGGCTGATCCGCACTTTGGCGCGACGCGGTCCGGACACAGCCGCGACTCACGCCACCTTGTGGCGGACGCCGCTCACGTTTGCAGCGCTCGTTGCATCGCCTGGCCGAGCGCATGCACGGTGAGCGGTTTCAACACCAGCTCGCGAATGCCCAGCCCGCGCACGCGCTCGGGCGTGAGCGATGCGTTGTAGCCGGTGGTGAGCACGATTCGATGCTGCGGATTTCGCCGCAGAACCTCACGCGCGAGATCGGTGCCGCTCATCCCGGGCATGCTCAAATCCGTGAGCACGAGAGCATACTTGTCCGGTGTCGCGAGCACCGCCTGCAGCGCATCCTCGGGCGACGTGAATGCTTCCGCCGCGTAGCCGAGACGTTCCAGGGTGGTCTTCGTCATCGCGGCCAACATCGGTTCGTCGTCCACCACGAGAATGCGTTGTCCGCTGCCGCGCGGGGTCTCCGGCCGGGATGAGACTTCGAGTTCCAAGTCGGCGGCTTGTGCGGGAAAATAGAGAGTGAAACACGTGCCCTTGCCCGGACGGCTGTAAACCGTGACGACCCCATCGTGGTTTTGCATGATGCCGTGCACGACCGCGAGTCCGAGGCCCGTGCCTTCGCCTGGCCCTTTCGTCGTGAAAAACGGATCGAAGATGCGGCTGAGTGTCGTCTCGTTCATGCCATGGCCGGTATCGCTGACCGAGAGCCGCATATAATTGCCCGGGCGCAGTCCGGGATGGAGGGCCACGAGCACGTGATCGACCGCGACTTGTTCGAGCGTGAGACCGAGCCGGCCCGGACGATCCTTCATCGCATGCGCGGCGTTGGTCGCGAGGTTCATGATCACCTGGTGCACCTGCGTCGGATCGGCCAGCACCGTGGGGCCATCGCGCACGAGCGAAATGTCGAACTGGATGCTCGTAGGGATCGTGGCGCGCAGCAACTTGATCGCCTCTTCGACGACCGTCCACAGTTGCACCGGCTTGCGCTCCTGATCCTGGAGCCGGCTGAACGCGAGAATCTGTCGCACGAGTTCCGTCGCACGCCGGCCACCATCGGCCACCGCCGCGAGGTATTCCTGCGCAGGGGACTTCGCGTCGATCTCCATGCGAGCGAGTTCGGTGTAGCCGTTGATCGCGCCGAGCACGTTGTTGAAATCGTGCGCGATACCGCCAGCGAGCGTGCCGATCGCCTCCATCTTCTGCGCTTGGCGAAACTGCTCCTCCAATTGTTTCCGCTCGATGAACTGCCCGAGTTGCGTGCCCAACGAGGCAAACAGCGCCATCGTCCCTTCATCAGGCGGGCGCGATTTCAGGCTGAAAAACTCCATCACGCCATACGCGTCATGGCGCAGCATGATCGGAAACGCGAGCGCGCCCCTCAGTCCCAGTTCCGCGGCCTCTTCCTTGCGCCGAAACTGAGGGTCGCGCGCCACCTCCTCGACCCAGCGCGGCGCGCGTTGCTCCCACACTCGTCCCGGCAGCCCCTCGCCTTTGCCGAATGAGAGTTCCCGGCTCTTCCGCACAAACGCGTCCACCGCGAAAGTTTGGGCATGCCACACATCCACGAAGCGCAGGCGCTTCGCTCCTCGGTCCACGATCCACAAGTCGCCCAGATCCCAGTCGAGATCGCGGCACACGATTTCCAATACCCGCCTCGCCGTCTCCGCCAGCGGCGCTGCTTCCGCCAGGACGGCGGTGATCGCGTGCGCGACCGCAGCGAGCAGTTCACGGTGTTTCTGCACGGTGATGTCCGTCGCCGTGCCCACCAGGCGATGAACCTGTCCGCGGTCGTTTCGCACGGGATACGCGCGCGCGCGAATCCATCGGACCTCTCCGTCGCTCCGGATGATGCGGTAAGTTTCGTCGTAGGTGCCCGCCGTATAGCGTTCGTGCATCGACTCGAGCACCCGCGCGCGATCCGCGGGATGGATGGCCTCCGGCCAGCGCTCGATATTGGCGTAGAGGCTTTCGCAGCTCTGCCCCCAGATCTTTTCGTAAGCCGGGCTGATATACAAAACGCCGCGCTCCGGATCGCTGATCCAGAACACTTCATCGATGTTCTCCGTGAGTTCACGAAACCGCTCCTCGCTCTCCCGGAGTCGTGTGACGCTTTGCTCCCGCTCCGTGACGTCGAGCGAGAGGATGAAAATCCCTTCTTCCGCCGGTTGCACGATGAGCTCGAACCACGCACGCGTTCCGTCGGGTGCGACAAACTCGTTCTTCACCCGCGCGCCCACCCGCTCCTCCATACAGCGCCGCATCACCGTGAACACCGGCGTCTGGTCGAACCCCGGGTAACACTCGAGCAACGACCTCCCGAGTAACTCCTCGCGCGTCCGCCGGCCATGAGCCGCCGCCGCCGCATTGACGTAAACATAGCGCCACTGCCGGTCGATGATCTGGCAACCCTCGACCATGTTATCGAGCGTGCCCTGAAACCGCTCTTCGCTGGCGCGAAACGCTTCCAACTCCGCGCGCAGACGCGCGTTTTCCGCCTCGAGCTCAGCGATTCGGACAGCCGCAGAGGATGGGGTATCACGGGGCGTGGGGGTATTCATCGCGCGGAAACCGACAGGGGAAAATCAGCACCGGAACGTGCGCGGTTTGGCGCGCCGCTCAACCGGCTAGGACTACATGATTACACGTATTTATCGTCCGGCTAGCACGGAACTGCACCTCGGGAGTTTTCCGCCGCAAATCCATTAACACTGCGCGAACAAGGAATCGGCCGCCGACGCTTTGAGGTCTCTCGCAAAGCAGCCGAAGCAAACGAAGCAAGGTCGTGTCACGCAGAGGACGTCAGGGCGCGGCGCCGGCGCGGGAGTGACATCGTCGCGACTGGAGACACACCTAGGCGCGACCGTGTCCGCACTCGGGCGCGACTCGGTCCGCATCAGCGATGCAACCCCCGCGCCGCGCATCTTTGAATACCGGAAAGACTTCGCCCGCGAACGGGATCCGGCCGCGCATGTGCCGGGCTCGCGATGGCGGTCGACTTTGACCTCTCCGGGGCGGACGCTCGACGTGTTCCATGACATTACAAACCGGCGGGATCGCCTTGGGAGTGTTGCTGCTGTTGTTCCCCGCGGACCGACTGCTGTCGCGGGCCGTGAGCCTGCGCACGATCGATGAGTTCAACCATCTGAACTCGAACTCGCGCTTCCGCCCGTGGTGGTGGGTGCCCGCCCTCTGGCTCGATCCGCTCCGCGCGTTCGCCGGTGCGTGGCTCCTGCGGTGGTCGCTGGATCTCTCCGCGACGCGGTGGGACCAGCTGCCGAAAACGAACTATGTCTGGTTCGTCGCGTTGCTCGGGCTCGGCGTGGTGGCCCAGCTCTTCACGCGCAAGGGCGACGGCGCCGTGCTCCTCGCGCCCGTCGGCTTCGTGACCGGCGTCGCCGCCGCGCTGGCCCCGTGGCCGGTCGCCGCCCTCAGCCTGCTCAGCGCCGGCCTCGGATTGTTCGGACTTCGGCAGTTCGGCGCATTCTTCCTCTTCGGCGCCGCCGCGCTCGCCCTGCTGGGGCTCGCCCTTGATGCCGCCGTCTGGCGGATCGCGCCGGCCGCGGGTGTATTCGCTTTTCCGATACTGATGAACCTGATCACCGGCCGGCCGCTGGAACTGCCCACGCGCGACGAAACTTGCCCGGCCACCTGACGCGCCGGGCCCGCTTCAGCCCCGCGGAAGCAGGAAGACGAACACGGCGAAAAAGTGACACGTGCTCCCGCCGAGCACGAACGCATGCCACACCGCGTGGTGAAACCGCAGCCGATCCCACACGTAGAAAATCACTCCCGCGCTGTAGCAAAGCCCGCCGGCGAGCATCAGCCAGAGTCCGCCCGGCGGCACGTGCGCCAGCAGCGGTTTGATCGCGACGACGATCAGCCAGCCGAGAAAAAGATACGCGCCGATCGCCACGGCGCGAAACCGCGGCGCGAACAGCAACTGCACCACCGCCCCGCTGCCGCACAGGCCCCACACGACGCCGAAAAGCGACCAGCCCCACGGCCCGCGCAATTGCGTGAGCAAAAACGGGGTGTAGGTGCCCGCGATCAGCAGGAAGATCGCCGCGTGATCGAGTTTGCGGAAGAGGCGTTTCGCGCGTCCGTCGCGCACCGCGTGATAGGCCGTCGACGCGAAATAGAGCGTGAGCAACGTGAGCCCGAAGACCGCAAAACTCGCGACATGCCATACATCGCCATGCACCCGCGCTTGGAGGAGCAGGAGCATCAACCCTACCGCGCTCGCCACGAGCCCGATGCCGTGCGTGACCCAGTTCGCGATTTCCTCCGCTCGCGTGTAGGGGCGGGGCCGCTCGGTAGCGACTGCGGCCCGAGACGCCAGCTCACGCCGACGTCGGACCGCCGACTCGGCCCAGCGATCGAGGACGCGGATCAAAGCACGCGGGCGCGGACGGCAGAATTTCTCCGGGGTCCACTCCTCGCCGTCGGCGTAAACTGTCTGCGGAATCACGCACGTGCCGAGGCACCAGTCCGCGACGGGGAGTCCAAAGAAGCCCGAGATGGACTCGTTGCAGTCCGTGACCGCGTGGTGCCGCAGATGGAAACCATACACCGGCTGCCAGAACCAGCTCCACCGCGGGTGCTGGATGAGCGGCGCCCATTTCTCGAACGGCCAATGATTGATCGCGTGCAACACCTCATAGAGCGTGAGCGAGCACGCGAGGGCCGCATAGCCGCCGACGAACCAAGGAAACGCCGGCAGCAACCACTGCAGCAGCGCCAGCAACGGCGTGAGCAGCAGCGCAAACGCCGCGAGCGAATACCACGGGAAAAACGACGCTTCGCCCTGCTCCGGCTCCACGATGGGAAACACGTTTTCGATCGAGAGAATCCCGGTGCCCTCGCGACCCGGGCGTCGCGTGATGCGCGTGAGCGCGTGATGAAGCGTGTGCTGCTTGTAGAGCCGGCGGAGAAACGGCACCGCGGGCGTGTGCAACACATAGCGATGGAAGAAATACTCCATGAACGCGTTCACGAGACTGATGGCGGCAAATGCCACGATCGCGTGCGACAGCGGGGCGATCCATTGCAGCGTCCAGACCCCGGGCGCGATCCAGCGCAATGCGAGCAGGAGCGCCGCCAACGTGGCGAGCACCGTGGCCGCGAAACGCGGCAGTGAAAAGTGCTCGTGGACGGGTTCGGAAGAACGAGGAGACGACATGATGCAGGCGAGACCGGAAGACGGGAAAAGCAAACGCGTGAGCCAAAGGGCCCGCGACTACAGATGGGTGAGCTGCTCGTCGGTCGGGAGTTCGTAGCTGATCTTCCGTTCGGCGATTTCCCGCAGCGCCACGTCCTCCAACGTCAACTTCTCGAGCGACACCACGAGGGGCCGCGCTCCGTGGCGCAGTTGTTTCACGCGCCGCGACACCACATTGATGAGGATGTTGGGGTCTGGAATCACTTGGTGGGCCTCGAACAGATAATCTTCTCTCACGAATAGGTAGGGGGACGCCGAGGCGGGATTGATTCCAGCTGGCTCGCGCACTCTATCGACGCGGAGCGCACACGACGACACTTATCGCGCCGCCGGGGCCACGGACGGGCAAGCGGCACACCGGGCACCGCATTACGGGATTAATCGTGCCGACCCGATGCGCACCTTGGCGCGAGCCGGAACGGACTTTGTCCCGACCCGGTCCGCACTCAGACTCGACCGTGTCCGCACTCGGGCTCGACCGGGTGCGCACTTGGACGCGGCCCGGTCAAAACTCGGGCGCGACTCGGGTCGCGCTACTCGCCGATGATTTTGATCAGTGCGCGTTTTCGGCGCAGGCCGTCGAACTCGGCGTAGAAGATCTGCTCCCACGGCCCGAAATCGAGTTTGCCCGCGGTGACCGCGACCACGACTTCGCGGCCCATGATCGTGCGCTTGAGATGCGCATCGGCATTGTCCTCGCCCGTGCGGTTATGGTCGTAGGCGCTGTGCGGTTTCTCCGGCGCGAGTTTCTCGAGCCAGCGTTCGTAATCCGCGTGCAACCCGCGCTCGTCGTCGTTGATGAACACGCTTGCCGTGATGTGCATCGCGTTGACGAGGCACAGCCCTTCGCGAATTCCGCTCTCGCGCAGCGCGGCTTCGACCTGCGGCGTAATGTTGAAAAACGCCCGGCGCTGGGGCGCCTCGAACCAGAGTTCCTTGCGGTAGGATTTCATGAGGCGTGGCGTTGAATCGTCAGTTGAGTCGCCAGATCGCGGTGTTGAGCGCGATCGCGAAACTCACCCACAAAAGATACGGCGCCCACAGCGCGGCCGCGATGCGGTCGCGGTTCCAGAAGCGGATGAAGATCACCGCGAGCACGAGCCACAGCGCGAGGATGTCGACGAGCGCCGCACCGGGCGACTGGCGTCCGAAAAAGAGAATCGACCAGAGCGCGTTGAGCGCGAGTTGCAACGCGTAGAGCGCGACCGTGACGCGCGCCGAGAGCGGATCGCCCACGCGCCACACGCGCCAGGTCGCGATCGCCATGAGGATGTAGAGAATCGTCCACACCGGGCCAAAGACCGCGCGCGGCGGATTCCAGGCAGGCTTCTGCAGCGAACCATACCACGTGTCCACGTTGCTCGCGGTCGCGAGCGCACCGAGGCCGGCCGCCGCAAAGGCGAGCACGAGAAAGAGAATGAGCGGAAGCCAGCGCGATTTCATGCGAAAGCTCTGCCGCGCTGCGCGAGTCGTGTCAAAAATGCCGTCGCGATTCGTGCCCGTTCCCCGAGCGAAGGCAGCTCGATATATTCGTCGGGACTGTGGAGTTTGCCGCCGACCGGTCCCAATCCGTCGAGACACGGAAGTCCGGCCTCCGCGAGCAGATTGGCATCGGAACCGCCGCCAACATCGAGCCAACCGGGAAGCGCAACGCCGCACTCGCGTGCCGCGTCGTTCCACGCGGCAAACGCCTCCTCCGTTCGCGCGTCCGGCTCGAGCGGTGGACGATCGAACCCGCCGGTGATCTCCAGCGAAAATCCCTCGCGACGGTTCACCGCGTCGGCGAGCGCTGCGAGCGCATCCTGCACCGCGGCGACGGCGGACGTGCGCGCGACGCGGATGTTGATGCCGGCGATCGCGCGGTCGGGCACGATGTTGAGCGCGCCGCCACCGGCAATGTGACCGACATTGAGCAATACGCCGGGAATCTCATTCTGTATACGTTCGGCGGATACAAGAAATTCCGCGAGCGCAACGATGGCGTTGCGGCCTTCGCGTCGCGGACTCGCGGCGTGCGCCGCGCGACCACGGCACGTGATGGTGAAAACGCCCGTGCCCATGCGCGACCGCACAAGCGAGCCATCCTCGCGCGCTGGTTCAAAGACGAGCCCGAGCTGGTGGCGCTGCGCGGCCTCTCGCAGCGCGTCGCGGCTGGCGGTGGAGCCCGTTTCCTCGTCCGGTGTGAGCAGGACTTCCCAACCGAGTTTCTCGCGCTCAGGCGTTTGCTCGAAGCCCGCGAGCGCGGCGAGCATCACGACGATGCCACCCTTCATGTCGGCCACGCCGGGACCGCGCAGGATCTTTTCGTCGATCTGCTCGCAGCGCTGAAACGGATGCTCGGCGCCGTAAACCGTGTCGTAGTGACCGCTGAGTAACACCTGCACCGGCGCCGTCGGCCGCATGCGCACGGAGAGCGCTTTCGCGTCCGTGCCCGGCAAATGGATGGCCGAGACGACCGCACCCGGCAGCTTTTCGCGAAACATTTCCTCAAGCGTCGCACGCATACGGGCCAATCCAGCGACATGATCGCTCCCCGAGTTCAGGTGAGCCCAAGTGACGAGAAGATCGCGCAGCGCGGCAGACTCCATGTGCCGATTGTCCGCCGAGCAGCCGCCGACGGAAAGGCCGGATTTCTCAATTCGCCGGGAACGCCATCATCGTGCCGTCGAGCGTGACACCGATGACGACTTGTCCATCGGTCGCGAGCGAGCCGGCGAAGCCCGACATGTCCGCGCCTTGCGGGACTGGCGCGCGATAGCGCCACACCACGGAGCCCGTCGCGCGGTCGAGCGCGACGATGCCCCCTTCGTGCGTGATCACAGTGCCTTCGAGGTGCTGGCCCGCAGTCGCCGCGAACACGCGTTCGCCGAGCACGAGCGGCGTGCCCCAGGTGAGGCCACGCACGTCCGTCGCCCATTTTTGCGCGCCGGTGCGCGGATCGAGCGCACTCACGCGACGATAGTCGGAGGAGCCAATGTAAAGCGTGCCGCCCTCGAGGCGCGGCGACGATTCCACCCACGAAAACCAGAACGAGTTGCGCCACGCGATGCGACCGTCGTTGAGCGAGACCGCATAGAGCAAGTAGTCGCGCGCACCAACGATCGCGAGCGAACCACTGACCGCGGGGGTGGAGACGATCGGGCCGCCGAGCTTCACGCGCAGGGTTTCCGCGCGCGTGCGTCGGTTGAAACCAACGAGCGTGCCGTCAAACGCGCCCGCGAGGAGCGTGTCGCCGTGCAGCGCAAGCGGAGCGTAGAGGGGCGCACCCACGGATTTGCTCCACGCGATCTTGCCCGTGCGTGCACGGATCGCGTGCACTTGGCCATCGGTCGAGCCCACATAAAGGAGATCGCGTCCATCCCAAATCGGCGCGGCCGTGCGATGCGTGAACGTGGGATTCGCGGGATTCTCCCCGGCGGAATCGCTGCGCAGCGACACGCGCCAGCGCAGTTTTCCGGTGGCGCGCTCGAGTCGCACGAGATCGTCACGTTCGTCCACGAGGTAGATCGCGTCGTTCGTCGCGAGTGCGGCGCCATATAGCGGCGCGGTGCCGACCCACGTCCACACCGGTTCTCCATCGGTTGCGCGGATCGCATGCACGCGACCATCGACCGTGCCCACGTAAACAATTCCCTCGTGCACAATCGGCGAAGCCCACACCGCGGAATCGAGTGCGCGTTGCCAGCGCGGCGCGGGCGCGGGCGGCAGTTCTTCGACTTCGGGTGCATCGGGAAACGCCGAGCCGGGACGCAGCGTCACCGGCAACTCCGCGAGCGCGAAACTCCCGCGCAGCTCCGAGCCTACGCGGCGCAGCTTCAAATTCAGCGGCGCGAGCTCGAACGTGCCGTCGCGAATCTCCGCCGCACCGAAGTTCACGTTGTAGATAAACATCTCCGGCAACGAGAGACTCACGAGCAGGCCGCGCTCGGTGTCGATGAACGCCACGCCGAGGGACGTCGCGGTGTTGGGCGCGATGATCTCGCCCTGCCACACGCCCACGAAGTCCGCGCTGTCGTCCGCTGCGTGCAACGCGCCGAAGCAACCCAAACCCGCCACGAAGAGAACCAAGGAAATCAGTCTGCGCCGCATGCGAACGTTGTTCGCGAGCGTGCGCGCGGTGGCAAACGCATTGAGCTGAAATTCAGCGCGCGAGCGACGAAGCCCTGCCCGACGCGGTTGCTGCCATCCGGCGGCGAAGCTGTCCGCAAGCCGCATCGATGTCCGGTCCACGCGAGCGGCGGAAATGCGCCACCACGCCGCGCTCGCGCAGGATGTCTGCAAACGCCTCGGCCGCATCATCGGTCGTCGGTTCGTAGGCGACGCCCTTCAGGCTCAGGCCGGTGAAGTTATAGCGCAACAGGTTGACGTGCATGCGCCGCGAACCCAGCACCGCCGCGAGCATGCGGGCGTGCTCCGGCGAATCGTTCACGCCGCGGAGGAGACAATACTGGATCGTGACCGGACGCCCCCGGCGGGCTTGGAATCGATCGGCGGCAGCGAGGATGTCCGCAATGGGAAACCGTTTTCCCATCGGCAGCAGTTGCGCGCGAGTCGCGTCGTCCGGCGCGTGCAGCGAAACCGCGAGATGAAAATTGAGCCCCGTCTCCGTGAGCGCATCGATCCCGGGCACGATGCCGACGGTGGAGATCGTGATCTGCCGCCAGCCGAGTCCACCGAGCGTGTTATCGGCCATGCGACGCACCGCTTCGAGCACGGCATCGAAATTGAGCAGCGGCTCGCCCATGCCCATGAACACGATCGTCTGAAGCTTGCGACCGGCCGCGCGTGCCTCGTTTCGCAGCGCAACAAACTGCGCGAGAATCTCACCCGTGGTGAGATTGCGTTCGAAGCCCGTCTTCGTGGTCGCGCAGAAATCGCAACCCATCGCGCAGCCCACCTGCGACGAGATGCAACCGGCCGCACGTTCGCCGCGAAAATCCGGCATCAATACGGTCTCGACCGTGCGGCCATCGTGGAGGCGCAGGAGGAGTTTTGCCGTGCCGTCTTCCGCGAGCTGACGCGTAACGAGTTCCGGCGACCTGCCGGGAAATGTTTGGTGCAACCAATCCGGGAGCTCCGCGGGCAGTCCGGTGACGTGCGATGCCCAGTCGTCGCCCGCAGCGTAGAGCGCACGGAGCACGCGCAGAGCGTGACCGGGCTTAAATCCCGCCCGCGACAAAGCCTCCGCCAAAGCGGACGGTGCGAGGTCGAGAAGCGCGGTGGTCATCGCAGCATTTCCCTCCCGCTCGCACGCAAACGCAAGCGCAGGACCGCGCGTTCGCTCAGGGCACCGGCACCGGCGTGGCACGCTGCGCGCGCAGCTGCCGCCATTTCCACAGTGGGAATCTCACGAGACCTTGGAAAAGGCCGAGCGCCACCAGCATGCCCACGAAGGCGTAGATCAGTCCTTCCACGGTCGTCGGCACGGCTGGTTTGAAAAAGTGCCCGGTGGCGCGAGCGATATCTACATCCATCGTGCGAACAAAAACAAACGGGCGGCTCCACACCGTCGCATCGATCAACGCGGCCTGCGCCTGCGCGAGCGCGTCGACGCGCTCGATCGTGGCCTGAATCACGCCGCCGAGACGCGACACCGTGATCTCGCTGCTGGCCTGCGTCTGTGTCGCCAGTTCTTCCAGCGTGATGCCCGATTGCACGGCCACGTTCTCAAATTGCTGCAGCTGCCGACGCGCCTCGTCCAAGTGGCCGCCGAGCCGCTGAAGGTATTGCTGGAAAAACTCGGGCGCTTGCGCGAAAAACGCCGCGCCGAGCACGCACACCACGCGGTCGAGCAGGCGTTCACCGGAACGAAGGAGAGCCGAACCGAAGCGCATTCTTTTCCCAACGTGCCTCTACGGCGGCAGGTTGCAAGCCGCCGCCGGCAGAGGCTGACGTTTAGGGATCGTCGCGCTCGAATTGCGCCATCGATTCGCCGGCAGAGGGGAATTGCTCCAAGTCGAGCGCCACGCCCGCAGACTCGAGCAATGCGCGCAGAGGTTCGACAAAGCGTCCCTCCATGCTCTCGAGCGAAAACTCAATGGCGGTAAAATCGCCTTCCAGCGCGTAAGCCACCGCATCGGCAAGATCCATCACGTCCTCATCATCGAAGTGTTCCTCGATGACAGCCTGCGAACCGGTGAGCGCCTGGAGCGACGCCCAGTAAATTTCCTCCGCTGTATCCGCTTGCCGGAGACGCACCTTGCCCTGCAAGCCGGCCAACGCGACGCGATCAGCGAGGCGCTTCAGCGTGACGTAGGCGAAGGCGGTGTTGGCGAGATTGGCGTGACGATTGATGATCTGGCGGGTGGCGAGTAGTTGTGAGAGTTTCATGATGACCATCTCCTGCTCGGTGCCCGTGCACCAGGGTTGAGGTTGAGAGGTCCCACCCGGCCTCCAAACGATTCGGAAGCCGCGCGAGCCCCTGGAATCCAATCAACTAGAGCTGTCCTCCCAATCGCACCGGCGAACCGGCCGACGGGCACAATCGCTATCCACTAAACGGTCTTTTCGAACCCGACTTTAGGAACGTCCCTCAAAACAAAATCCGGACGTGAGGACACGGAAGCGCGTTCCACTTCCGGCGCAAGCAGCCAAAAGAAAAGGCGCGGGGTTTTTTACCCGCGCCTCACATACGCTGTCCGTGGATTACTTCGACTACTCGGCGCCGGAGCGATCCAGGCCGCGTCGACGCAGCAAGGGCTCGATCGAAGGTTCGCCGCCACGGAAAGCACGGAAGAGATCCATCGCGTCCGCGCTGCCGCCACGCGACAGCAGCGTCTTGCGGAAGTGATCGCCGTTGGCGCGCGTCAGGCCGCCGTTCTGCTTGAACCACTCCACGCTTTCCGCATCGAGCACCTCGGCCCAGATGTAGGAGTAGTAGCCCGCCGAGTAGCCGCCCGCGAAAACGTGCGAGAAATACGTGCTGCGATAACGCGGCGGCACAGGCGGAAAATCCACGCCGGCGGCACCCAGCGCCTCCGCTTCGAACTCCACCACGTCCTCCGGCGCCGGCACCTCGCCGATCGCGAGTTGATGCCACGCCTGATCGAGCAAAGCAGCCGCGAGGTATTCGGTGGTCGCGAAGCCCTGGTTGAACTTCTCGGAAGCCTGCACCTTCTCGAGCAGCTCCGCGGGAATCGGTTTACCGGTCTGGTAGTGTTTCGCGTAGTTGCGCAGAACCTCGGGCCACGTGGCCCACATCTCGTTCACCTGCGACGGATATTCCACGAAATCACGCGACACCGTCGTGCCCGTGAAGCGCGGATACTGCACGTCGGAAAACATGCCGTGCAGCGCGTGACCGAACTCGTGGAACAACGTGGTCACTTCGTCGAACGTGAGCAGCGTGGGCTCGCCCTCGGGCGGCTTCGGCACGTTGAGGTGATTCGCCACGACCGGCTTCGTGCCGAAGAGGCGCGACTGCGCCACATAGGAGTTCATCCAGGCACCACCGCGTTTCGACGGACGCGCATACAAATCCGCAATGAAGATCGCGAGCTGCGAGCCGTCGCGATCGAACACATCGAAGACGCGCACGCTCGGCTCGTAGACGGGAAGGTCGTGACGTTCCTTGAAAGTGATGCCGTAGAGTTTCTCCGCGGCGAAGAACACGCCGTCCACGAGCACGCGGTTCATTTCGAAATACGGTTTCAATTGCGACTCGTCGAAGGCGAACCGGGACACGCGCACCTTCTCGGCGTAGTAGGCCCAGTCACTCGCCGAAAGGAGGAAGCCTTCGCCCTCTTCATCGATCAGGGCCTGAATATCGGCCGCTTCCTGGCGCGCATTTTCGACCGCCGCAGGAGCGAGGCGACCGAGCATGGCGTTCACCGCCTCCGGCGTGCCGGCAGTCTGATCCTCCATGATGTAAGCGGCGTGATTTTTGTAGCCGAGGAGTTCGGCGCGTTCGGCGCGAAGCGCGGCCGTGCGCGAAACGATGTCACGGTTGTCAAACTCGCCTCCACGGCTGCCGCGCTCCATCGAAGCGGCGAGCAGGCGCGCACGCGTCTCGCGATCGTGCAGTTGTGCCAGCGGCGGCTGACCGGTCGTGTTCATGAGGCGCAGCAGGAATTTGCCTTCGTGGCCCGCTTCCTTCGCCGCAGCGGCCGCGGAAGCGATCGCGGCTTCGGTGAGACCGTCGAGTTCCTCCTTCGTGTCCACGAGCAGCGCCGAAGCGTTGGTCTCCTTGAGCAAATTCTGCGAGAACGTGGCCTGCAATGAAGCCAGCTCCGCGTTGATCGCTTTCAAGCGCGCCTTCTGCTCCGCGCCGAGATTCGCGCCTGCACGAACGAAGTCGCGGTAATAACGCCACAACAGTCGTTGCGATTCGGCATCGAGTCCGAGCGTGTCGCGCTTCTCGTAGAGAGCGCGCACGCGCGCGAAGAGCGCGTCGTTCAGAAACACCTCGTCCTTCTGCGCCGCGAGCTTCGGCGCCATCGCCTTCTCGACCGCTTGCATCGCCGGCGTCGAAACGGTGCCGTTCAGATTCGAGAAGGTGCGGGAGACGCGTTCGAGCAGTCGTCCGGAGCGCTCGAGCGCCACGATGGTGTTTTCAAACGTAGGCTCCTCGGCTTGCGCCGCGATGCGCTGACTTTGCTCGAGCACTTCGGCGATGGCCTGCTCATAGGCCGGCGCAAAGTGCTCTTCCTTGATCAGGTCGAAGTGCGGATAACCAAACGGCAGCGTGCTCTCCCGCAGCAGGGGATTCTCAGCCGCGCCAGCCGATCCGGCCGCAAGAAGCGCCGGCAGAGAAATGCACACGATGTGCCCGACGGAGCGACGAAGTCGCGAAACGAGAAAGAATGACATGCCGCCAGCGTGGCGGTCAGTTCCTTACGTGCAAGCCGGGCCGCCGTTAGGCGACGGCAGATTCAGCCGGAAACAGCGTGCTCAGCACGCGGCGCAGATCAGACGGGAAGACCGGCTTGTAGATGATCTGGTTGACGCGGAGATTGCGATAGGCCTCGCCGACGATCGGATTCAGTTCGGAGCAGAACACGAGGATCTTTCCGGCAAACTCCGTTTCGCGCACTCGCGCCACCAGTTGCACGCCGTTCATCCGCGGCATGTGGTGATCGGTGATCAGCAAATCGAACGCGTTCAGATCGGCCGTGAGTCGCTCCAATGCCTGGAAGCCATCCTCGACGCACTCGATCTGATGTCCGTCGCGCGACAGGGAAATCCGCGCCACGTCGCGCAGCTCGCGCACGTCATCCGCATACAGGATGCGGAGCGCGCGGCGCGGAGTGGACGAGGTGGTGACCTGAACGGAGGACATGGAAAATGTGCGAAGCTCGACTGTGCATGTTCTGCGCCGGAGCGCACGCCTTCGTGTGCGAAAAACTTGCGAAAAAGTGGTGCCATTCCCGGTGCTGTATCAGTTATTTACCTACACCGCTCATCAGGGAAAACACCGCTCCAACTTCGCTTCCGCCCGCGCGTCGCCCGCGTGCCCGGGCCTACGGGACGGGCAGGGCCAAATGGCCGAACCGCGACGCTCGTCCGCGAGACTAAGGAATGTAGCCATGAAAAACTCCCTTAAATCATTCCCCGTTCTCGCGCTCCTCGGAGCGATGATCATTTCTCTTCTCGGCGCGTGCGCCGGCGGACCCAATCGTCAGAGCACTGGCGAATACGTGGACGACGCTGCGATCACCGCCAAGGTGAAAACCGAACTCATCCGCGACGAAGTCGTGAAGGCCCGTGAGGTGAACGTCGAAACCTTCAAGGGCGTCGTGCAACTCAGCGGCTTCGTGGACACCGAGGAACAACGCACGCGTGCGGCGCAAATCGCTGCAGGCGTCAACGGCGTCACCGAGGTGAAAAACAACATCACCCTCAAATAGCCCCTTCCACTTCCCGGGCTCCCAGCGCGACCGCGATATCAGCGGTCGCGCTTTTTCTATCCGGTGACCAGCGGCAAGTCTCCCGCGGTCAGTGGACGACCGAGATGGCGCGACAGGTTGGCAAGCAACACGAGCAGCACTTCCGCGGTGGTGAACGTGTCGCCGGGCGCAGTATGGCGCTCGAGCGCCGCGATTTCGCAGTGCGTGCAGACCTCGTCGAGCGAAGGCGCGCGCTGCCCCGGGTATCCCGTTTTCCGAAAGGCCTCCAGCGCATGCATGGCGAGCTGCGCCGTATCCAAAGTAGCATTACGCAGCCGGATCCGGAAATGGCGATGAAGCGCCGCGTTGATCATGGCCACGTCGAAGGCGAGGTGATGCCCCACCAGCACCGTGCCCGTGGCCAACGGCAGCAACTCTTCGAGCACCGCCTGCTCGGGCTCTCCGGTTGCCGTTTCGGACGGAAGAATGCCGTGCACCTGCACCGCATCGGTGATCGAGGCCTTTTGCTGATAAACAAGCCACGAGCGCAGTTCGGATAGCTGCATCGTGCCGCTCTGCACCGGAATCGTGGCGAGCGACAGGATACGATCTTTCGCCGGATCGAAACCGCTCGTCTCGGCGTCGAGCACGAGAAAGCGCAGCTCCTCGACCGGCGTCTTGCGAGGCACGCGCGGGTCCGTGCCGTCGCGATAGGCCTGCGCGACAGGAGCAAGTGGAGCGCGGCGAAACCAGGGAAACTTCATGACGTGCGAATCATCAGCTCGAATTCGCGACGCACGGCGTCCTGCACCATGCGCACCACGTCGAAGATGCTCGAGAGCTGCGCGCGCTCGAGTTTCGTGAGCTGCGCGGAATTGATGAAGCGACCCGAGTCGCCCCGTTGCAGGCCGTTGAGGGTGCGGAGGCGCAGGAGGAAATCGTAAGCGTCGCGCGCAGAGATCGCGATTTCCTCGAGGCGCGGGATATTGCGGCGAACTTCCTCCCAGCGGCCGCCGGTCGAGTAGCGCTGGCTGAGCCGGTGTTTCAAACACAGCAAGCGTGCGGCGTCGCGCAGCGGAGCCATGCCGCGCGACTTCAGGTCAAACTCCTCCTCGCCCACTCCGAGTTTCTCGAGCACGAAGCGGCCGATGAAGTTCAAGGGCGGCGCCGTATCCACGATTTGCTGCGCGAGTCGCCGCTGCAGGTGCTGGTTGGCGTTCGCGCTGTCGAGCGCAGCCTTGCGGAGCGTTTCGCAGAGCGGTTTGTCGCCGGCGACGAAACGGAGATCGTAGAGCACTGTCGCGCGGAGCAGCCGATCTCCCTCCATCCCGGCGTTGAAGGAGGAAAACTCCGCAAGCCATTCCTGCGTGGTGCGGCACCAGCGTGGATTCAGCGCCATCACACCGCCCTGGCACCGTGCAAAACCCGCGGCAGCCATGCGATCGATCACGCGCGTCGCGAGACGAATAAAAACCTGGCGCGACTGCTCGTCGGCTTCCGGAGAGCCCAGCGATTCGAAGACCATCGCGTTGTCCATGTCGGTGCGCAGGATCTGCTCACGGCGGCCGTCGCTGCCGACTGACATCCACGCCCACGCCGTCGGCGGAAGGAGCACGCCTTCGTCGGAAAGCTCCGCGATGGACAGTTCGATGAGGCGCTGGACGAGCTCATCGTAAAGCTCCGCGCACATCTGCCCGAGGTAGATCGCCGAAACACCCGCTTCGAGATAGCTGCGCGCGATCGACTCCACTTCGTCGCACAGTTCGCGGAAGCGCGGATTGGTTCGCGCGAGGCGGATTTCCCGCAGCAAGCCCGCGGGATGGTGTCCGCTCTGCGCCAGCAGATCCTTGTGCGTAACCACATCCAGGGCGGGCGTGTGCGGCGTGCCGTCGTCGGTCACACAGACCTGCCCGATACGCTCGCGCAACATCAGCAGGATCGCCGCCGTGGCGCTCGAACGCGGGGAAACAGTCACCACCGGCTTGGCCATGATCGTGGACACGGGCGTCGCCTTGTCGGTGCCTTCCACGATCACTTCCTTCACCAGCACGTTTGCGGTCACGATGCCGAGCGGCCGCCGCTCGTCATCCACGACCAGGATCGACGGCACGCGTTTCGACGACATCAATGCCGCCGCCTCGCTGATCGGTGAGTCCGGGGCACACGTGAGCAAGCGCTCGATCGGCCGCGGCTCCACGATCTGCGCACCATCGAGGTGAGCCTGAAGAATGTTTTTCGCCCGACCGGAAATCGCGCTGTCGGTCGGTTCGCTCAACGGCACCGCATGTCCGACACGTGTCACCCAAAACGAATGCCGGCGCACGTAGTGCCTCGCATCGTCGTGCGCATCCAGCAGCCGGCGGATGTGCGTCGCCGGCAAACCGTAGAGCAAGCAATCTTCCGCCGCCTGCGCCGAGACGCGGTGATGCGGCTCATTGTGCATGATGGCGGTGAAACCCAGCACGTCGCCCACGTCGCGGACATCCACGCGCTCGCGACGCTCCTCCACCTGCCAGATGTATTCCACGCGGCCTCGCGCCACGAACAACACTTCCGCGCCCGGGCGATCGCCCTGCCGCCACACAAAGGATCCTGCCGGCACCACGCGCACGAACGCTTCCGCCGCGAGTTCCGTCACCGCTTCGGCGGGTAACATCGAAAACGGCGGGAACCGCCGTAGCGCCGTCGCGATGCGATCTGGGATGACGTTTTTCTGCTGCATGGGAAAGTTCGAGCGGGACGTTCTGCCGATCGCTCGCCCCCGAGTCAATCGGACCGCAGAACTCATACCATCGAACCCGCTTGCGCGATTTGTTTCCCACCCGATTCTTTTCCCATGAAGTTCCGCACGCTGTTACCCCTCGCCTGCGTTCTCACTGCTTTCGTCGCGTCGGCTTCCGCCGCGACGCCGACGCGCCTCTGGCCGGCAACCGCCCCGGGAGAAACGACGCCGCTTCCGGCTGAAGCTGATGTCACCAAACCGTCCGACAACATCGTCGCCGGCCGGCCCGTGATCCGTCTCGGCAACGTGAGCGACCCCACGCTCACGATCTATCAGGCGCCTGCCGATAAAAACACCGGCGCCACGATCGTCGTGTTTCCCGGTGGCGGCTATCACATCGTCGCGCTCGACCTCGAAGGCACGGAAGTGTGCGAATGGCTCAATGAGCGCGGCATCAACGCCGTGCTCGTGAAATATCGCGTGCCGCGGCGCGAGGGTCGCGCGAAACACGCCGCACCTTTGCAGGACGCGCAGCGCGCCATCGGGCTCGTCCGCCAGCAGGCGCCCGCGCTCGGCCTCGATCCCAACCGGATCGGCGTGCTCGGTTTTTCTGCCGGCGGCCATCTCGCCGCGACGGTGAGCAACAACTACGGCCGACGCACGTATCCAGAAATCGATGACGCAGACCGCGTCTCCTGCCGTCCGGATTTCACCGTCCTGATTTATCCCGCCTATCTCACCGACCCGGAGAAAAACGACACGATCGCGCCGGAGCTACCGCTCTCCGCCGACACACCGCCAACATTCCTCGTCATGACCCAGGACGATCCGGTGCGCGCGGAAAATGCCGTGCACTATTATCTCGGCCTCAAACGCGCCGGCGTGCCGGCCGAACTCCACCTGTATCCAAAAGGTGGACACGGCTATGGCCTGCGCCGCACCGGCAACTCCGTCGCCGACTGGCCCGAGCTCGTCGCCCGCTGGATGGCCGCATCCGGTTGGATTCAGCCGTCTCGCTAAACCCGGATAGAACCACCGGGTCACATAGCACCCCGAGAGGAATGTGGGGACGCCGTGTTCCTGCTTTTCCGTGACTCGGCGTGAGCCTGAATCCGCTCTCCCCGGATGTCGGTGGCTCAGCAGTTCGGCAGGAATTTGCATTAGCATTTTTCCGCCAAGCGAACCCGCGCTTGGCAGCGGGGTTCAGGCGCTCACACTGCGCGCTGAATGAAAACCCCATCATTGCTGCAGCGGGCCGCGTGGGCGGCCGCGCTCGTCTCGCTTGTTACCCCTTTCGGTTTGTTCGCCGGGGATCGCGATTGGCCGGTCTACCTCGGCGACAAGGGCGCGACGCACTTTTCCTCGCTGGCGCAGATCACGACCGAAAACGTCCGCGAACTCGAGGTGGCGTGGACGTTTCGCGCGGGAGATGCGCGCGACAATCAAACGCAGATCCAGTGCAACCCGCTCGTGATCGATGGCGTGATCTACGCGACCACGCCGCAGCTCCGGCTCGTCGCGCTCGACGCCACGTCGGGCAAGGAGCTCTGGCGCTTCGAGCCGCCGGAGGCGAACGGTGTGAACCGCGGTGTGGCGTATTGGGCCGACGGCGACGACCGCCGCATCCTGTTCGGCGCGGGGCAATGGTTGCATGCCGTCGATGCCCGCACCGGAAAGAGCATCGCGACCTTTGGCGAGAACGGCCGCGTGAACCTCGCTGAAGGTCTCGGTCGTGACGTCACCGGTCTCGCGATCCAGGCGAACACACCGGGCGTGATCTATCGCGATTTGATCATCATAGGCTCGCGCATGGGCGAAGGCCCCGCCCCCGCTGCGCCGGGCCACATCCGCGCGTTCAACGTGCGCACGGGCCAGCAGGCGTGGATCTTTCACACGATTCCCCACCCCGGTGAGCCCGGTTACGAAACCTGGCCCGAAGGCGCGTGGAAGCGCGTGGGCGGCGTCAACGTGTGGACGGGCATGACCGTCGACGAAGAGCGCGGCCTGGTGTTTTGCCCGGTCGGTTCGGCGGCGTTCGATTTCTGGGGCGGCGACCGCGTCGGTGACAATCTCTACTCCAACTGCGTCCTCGCGCTCGACGCCGCGACGGGCCGCCACGTCTGGCACTTTCAGCTCGTCCGCCACGACATCTGGGATCGCGATCCGCCCTCCCCGCCGACGCTCGTGACCGTGCGGCGCGACGGCCGCGAAATCCCTGCGGTCGCGCAAACCACCAAGTCGGGTCACGTTTTTGTGCTCCACCGCGAGACCGGCGAATCGCTTTTCCCGCTCGAAGAGAAAATCGTTCCCACCTCGGACCTCGCCGGCGAGGTCACTGCTCCCACGCAGCGGCTGCCGTTGAAACCCGCTCCGTTTGCCCGCCAGCTGTTCACCGCGGACGAGATCACCAACCGCACACCTGAAGCCCACCGCGCCGTGCTGGAGCGCTTCGCTCGCGTGCGTCCCCACGCGGTGTTCGCGCCGCCGAGCCGCGAAGGCACGATCATTTTCCCCGGCTTCGACGGAGGCGCGGAATGGGGTGGCGCCGCGGTCGATCCGCGAGGCGTGCTCTACGTCAACAGCAACGAGATGCCATGGATTCTTTCCATGATCGAGACGGGCGGCGCGACGTCGCTGGGCGAGCAGGTCTACGTGCAAAACTGCACCGGCTGCCACGGCGCCGACCGGCGCGGAAACGCCGCCGCGAGCATCCCCGGCCTGTTCGACGTCGGCCAGCGACTCACCCGCGAGCAAACGCTCGAAGTCATCACGCACGGCCGCGGCGTGATGCCGCCGTGGGGCTTCCTTTCGCAGGAACAGCGCGAAGCGGTCACCGACTACCTCGTCGGCAAGCCGGCGCCGCGCGAGTCCGGTTCGCCCGCCTCCAAAGGTCCGCAATGGCAGACCTACATGCCCGATGCCGGCGAACCGGTGGTTCCTCCTCCGTATACACACACTGGATACAATCGCTGGCTCGATCCCGACGGCTACCCGGCCGTGAAACCGCCGTGGGGCACGCTCAACGCGATCGACCTCAACACCGGCGAATATCTCTGGCGCGTGCCGCTCGGCGAATATCCCGAGCTCATCGAAAAAGGCCTGCCCGTCACCGGCACCGAGAACTACGGCGGTCCGCTCATCACGGCCGGCGACGTGCTCTTCATCGGCGCGACGAAGGACGAGCTGTTCCGCGCCTTCGATCGTCGAACCGGTCAGGAGCTCTGGCGCTACAAGCTTCCCGCTGGCGCCTATGCGACGCCTGCCACCTATGAAGTCGATGGCCGGCAGTATGTCGTGGTCGCCTGCGGCGGTGGCAAGATGGGCACCAAGAGCGGCGACACGTATATCGCCTTCGCCCTGCCTCAGCGTTGAGTTTTCACGCGCGGGCCGCCGACGCTGCGGCCCGCGCAACTTCGTCCGGCGAGCGGCGTCCATCTCGCAAAGCACTTCTCCGCTCCGATGAGTTTACCTGCGCTTCCTCCCGTCTCGCGTCGTCGTTTCGTGCAAACTCTCGCCGGCGGAGCCGCGCTGCTCGCGGCCGCTGACTGGCGCGCCCTCGCGGCTGCGGCCGGAGCCACCGGTTCCGCACCATGGTTCAAACGCGCGCTGCGCTGGGGCCAGCTCAACCTCGCGGAAATCGACGCCGTGCACCTCGACATCCCGTGGTGGCGCAAGCAGTGGAAACGCACCGCACTCCAGGGCGTCGTCGTCAATGCCGGCGGCATTGTCGCCTACTACCCGACCGAGGTGCCGTTTCACCGTCGCGCAAAGTATCTCGGCGATCGCGATCTTTTCGGTGAACTGCGCGATGCGGCCAGGGAGGACGGTCTCGCGGTTTTCGCGCGCATGGACTCAAACCGCGCGCACGAAGAATTCTACCGGGCCCATCCCGACTGGTTTGCGCACGACGCCGAAGGCCAGCCTTACAAGTGGACCGATCTCTACATCGCCTGCGTCAACAGCCCGTATTACCACGAGTTCCTGCCGGCGGTGCTGCACGAGATCGCGTCGAAATACCGGCCCGAGGGTTTCACCGACAACAACTGGAACGGCCCGATGCGCCACCAGCCGTGCTATTGCGAGCATTGTCAGCGCGCGTTCCGCGCCCGCTCCGGCCACGAAATCCCGCGCAAGGTCGACTGGGAGTCGTCCATCTATCGCGACTGGATCATGTGGAACTACGAGCGGCGTCTCCAGATTTGGGATACGTTCAACCGCATCACGCGCGACGCCGCCGGGCCCGATTGCATCTGGGTCGGCATGATGGCCGGCTCACAAAACTGGCAGTCGCGCGTCTTCCGCGACGACTACGAAGTCTATCGCCGCACCGAGCTCATCATGCTCGATCACCAGCGGCGTTTCGACCACGAGGGATTTCAGCACAACAGCGCGACCGGCGTGCGGCTCCACGCCGTGGGGGGCTGGGACAAGATCATCCCCGAAAGCATCGGCTTCTATTACATCACCGAACAAACCTTCCGCCTGGCGGCGAAACCGGAGCCCGAAGTGCGGCTCTGGACCGCCGAAGCGTTCGCCGGGGGCATTCAGCCGTGGTGGCATCACGTCAGCGGCGAACAACACGACCAGCGTTCGCTCCACTACGCGGAGCCGCTCTGGCAATGGCATCGCGAAAACGAGCAGTATCTCGTGAACCGCATTCCCGCCGCCACGGTCGGCGTCGTCTGGTCGCAGCGGAACATGGATTTCCTCGGCCGCGACGACGGCGGTGCGCACGTCGACGATCCGGCGGACGGGTTTCTCCAGGCACTCGTCCGTGCGCGGATTCCCTATGTCTCGGTGCACGTCGACGACATCGAACGCGTATCCAAAGAACTGGGACTGCGCGCTCTCGTGCTGCCCAACCTCGGCGCGCTCAGCGATGCGCAAGCCTCTGCGATCCGCGGCTTCGTCGAAGCGGGCGGCGGCCTGTTCGCCACCGGACTCAGCTCCGCGTGCAACGAGTGGGGCGACGCCCGCACCGACTTCGCCCTCGGCGATCTTTTCGGCGCGCATCTGCCCGCCGAGCATCCTTTCCGCACCGATGCCGCACGCACACGCTGGGCGAAGGAGTGGTCGCAAACTTACCTGCGTCTCTCGCCTGAACTCCGCGCGGCCGGCGATGGCCCCAAGGTCGGCACCGAGCCGCCCGCGCGCGGCGAGCGTCACCCCGTGCTGCGCGATTTCGACGGCACCGACATCGTTGCGTTCGGCGGACAGCTCGCGCCGCTCGCACTCGATCCGGGTGTGCTCGTGCCGCTCACGTTCGTGCCGACCGTTCCGCAGGTGCCCGCTGAAGCGGTGTGGATGCACGAGCCGGTCACAAACATTCCCGCGCTGGTGCTGAACGAAAAACCGAACCGCGGACGCGTCGCGTATCTTCCCGCCGACCTCGATCGCCGTTTCTCACGACAATACATCCCCGATCACGGCAATCTCCTCGCGCAGCTTACGCGCTGGGTCGCGCGCGACGGAATCCCGCTTCGCGTCGAAGGTCCGGGCCTGATCGATTGTCACCTCTACCGTCAGGCCGGTCGGCTCGTCTTTCATGTCGTCAATCTCACCAACGCGAACACTTGGCGCACGCCCGTGCACGAGTTGATCACGCTCGGCCCGTGGGAAATTTCGATCCACCTTCCGTCCGACGTGCGCGGGCGCAGCGTGACGTCACTCGTGCGCAAGACTTCGCTGCCGTGCTCGGTCGAAAACGACTGGGTGCGCTTCACGCTGCCGCCGCTTGCGGATCACGACGTGCTGGTGATCACCTGACGGACGCACTCTCCGCGACGCGAACCTGCCACGTCGATCCGCGACCGTCAGGCGCGACGAGTTCGAGCGCCTGCGGCTTGCGCAGATCGATGGTCACGCTCGCGGCATCGCCGGACGCGCTCTTCGTGCCCTGAGGAAACGCGCGCCAGCGGAGCGTCTGCTGCGCCGCCGCGCGGAGCGGAAACACTTCGATCGTGCGCGTCAGCTGATCGATGCGGGCGGGCCGCACTTCGTCGGCCAGCGCCGCCTCCACCACATAGGGCGGAGCCAGATCGAAATTTTGTCCGGGCAAAACATTTCCCATGTCCACCACGCGGAAGTGCTTTCGGATAAACTCCGGATTGAAGATCGTCTCGAGGTCGCGCGACGAGAGCACGCCTTCCCACGCTGCAACAGCCGCCGGCGAGTTTTCCGCGTAGATCACGTTCGCACCCGCGTAGTCGCCGCAAAATGCGCCGTAATCCTGCAGTGCTCGCGCGATGATTTTCCCGGCGCGTGAGAGGTTTGAGTTTTCCACGTCCCAGTTCGGATCGAGCTGGATGCGTCCGCCCATCGGGATGCCGCGATCCTGGCGCGTGCCCGGCACCGTCACCTGCGACGTGCTTGCCGGCGGCACAAACACGCCCGTGCGACAACCGTCGTAGGCGAAACACAGTGCGTGCTCGATCCGGCCGCGTTCGATCTCCTCCACGAGAATCAGCCCCGCGATCAGCGGAAAACCGCTCGCCCGCGCGCGATGCGAATCGAGTTCGCGCGGCGAATCATACCACGGCGGCGCGACGCCCGTGCCCTTGAGATCGGTGACCGCACCGAGACCGGTGAACCAGCGTCCGCTCGCGTCCTTGCGGGCGGCCCACATGCCCCACTCGAGTCCACGGTCGCGATCGATCACGGCGAGATGGTTGTCGCTTTCGTCGTGAAACGGCGGCGAAGCCACCGCATCCACCGGAATCGGAATCGCGCGCGGAAACTCGAAACCCGCGCCATAGATTCCCGGACGCGAATCGCCGACGTCGTGCTTCGGCGTCTTCTCCGCATCGACGAAATAGGCCGAAATCGACCAGTCACGGAGGTTGACGTAAAGCGGCCCGCGCGATGCGAAGTCCGCGATCATTTCGTCCGATGCCGGATCGCTCGGCGCAGCGTGCGCGATTCGCTGATTCCACGGGCTATCGTCGGAAAACGGGCGCCAAGCAGCGGCTTCGGCCCAAACGCAGGACGCGCCCAAACAGCAAACCAGCGAGATCAACGTCTTCATCGGGGACAAACGGGGTTGGCCTGAATATCGCAGCCCATCCATTCGGACGCAACGCTCCGCCGTCCCTTTAAAATGACAAACGCGGGCGCGGGTCGCAGAGGCAACCCGACACCCGCGTTAATCGCGGAGATGACGCGCGTCGCGCGATCAGACCGCGGAACTGCGACGGAAGAGGATAACGACGCCGACAGCCGCGAGCACGCCGCCGCCGACCATGTAAACCACGTGTTTCGGGGTGCGAGCGCCGCCGTCGACGGCATTGGCGATCTCAGTGCCGGCCTCGGAGGCCGCGCCAGCGACGGAGTCCTTGCGATTCAGACCTTGGACAAACAGGAACGCGCCGAGCGCGATGAGGATGATGCCGATGATATTTTTCATGGTATGATGAGTGGGGTGCCTGACGACGGACCCGCGTCACGCCGGTGCGTTCCTCGCCGCGGGCCGTTCCGGATTTAGCCCCACCCCGATCCGCCATCAGGCGCGACCCGATGCGCACCCTGTCCCGACCCGGTGCGCAACGTGGCACGACTCCATCCGCACCTTGTCGCGACCATGGACGGACCCGGGCTCGACGTGGGACGGACGGTGGCTCGACCCGGTGCGCACTTTGGCGCGACTCGGGACGCATTCGATCGCGACTCAGTCCTTCTTCGGCGCGGCGGTTTGCAGGAGCATCGCACCAAGCGCGACAAGCACTGCGCTCGCGAGCACGAACCAGTCTCCATAAAGTGAATACACACTCTGGCGACCGATCCAACGCGCGTCGCGCATAACCGTCACCGTCTTCGTGCCGCGGAAATAAATGCTGCCCGCTTCGTTGGTCAGGACTTCGCGAATGCTGCCGAATTCATCGATCCAGCCGGACCAGCCGCCATTGCCGCAGCGCAGCACAGGCCGACGCGTTTCGACCGCGCGGAGCACGGAATGCGCGGCCTGCTGCGGCGCCGCGCCCGCTTCGCCATACCAGGCGTTGTTGGTGAGCACGGCCAGAAAATCGCTGCCGGCGAGCGCGCTGTGCCGCGCGAGCGACGGGAAAATATCTTCGTAACAAATCAGCGGACCGATCGTGAGCGGATTGCCCGCGACGTTGACGATGAGTGGTGACGAATCGGGACCCGGCGTGAAATCATCGCCCACCGGCACGAACTTGCTGATCCAGCCGAGCAGCGGACGGAGCGGCACGTATTCGCCGAAGGGCACGAGGTGGCGCTTGGCGTAGAAGTTATTCTGCAGGCCCGCGACCGGATCGACCGCGAGCGCGGCGTTGAACCATTGTTCGGCTTCTTCGCCGCGATGCTCGATCGCGATCGAGCCGAGGAGCAGCGGCGCTCCCGTGCGCTGGGCGAGCGATTCGGCAAACTGCTGCGCGCTATCGTCGCCACGCACGGCCCACGGCGTGCTCGCCTCGGGCCACAGAATCAGATCGGGGCGGCTCGCGCCGGCGGCGAGCGTGGTTTTCTCGAGCACATCGAGAATCGCCGGACCTTCCGCGGGATCCCATTTCACCGCCTGCGGAATGTAGGGCTGCACGAACGCGACGCGCGCGAGCGGCCAGGTGTATTGCGCACGGTTAAATGTCTCCTGCACGTGGATGCTGAGGCACGCGAGCAGCAGGAACACCGCGAGGAAGAATTCCTGACTGCGTTTGCGCAGACCTGATTCGCCTTCGCGGAAAAGGCGGTGCGCGTAAGCGGCGAAGCCGAGATTCATCGCCACGAGCACGAAGGACACGCCCCACCCACCGGTGAACGCCGCGATCTGCAAAATACTCGTGCGCTCCCACTGGCTCACCGAAAGCGGCAGCCACGGAAACCCGCTGAACACCCACGTGCGCGTCCACTCGACGAGCACCCACGCGCCGGCGAGTCCAAGCATCGCCATCAGCCGCACCGGCGTCGGGCGGCCGATGATGCGCGGCATCGCCCAGCGCACGGCGACAAACCAAGTGCCAATCCAAATGCCGACAAACGGGCCGAGCAAAAGCAGCCCGCCCCACGTGACGTGGTGCAGCCAGCCGAGCAGAATCGCCCAAGCCAGCGCCTGCGCCGCGGCGAGCGTGCCGAGATACAGTTTCCAGTTCGGCGCGAGGTAGGCCCAGAACACGCCGGGCACGAGCATCGCGTAAGCAAACTCCGGTGTGCGGAGCGGCGGAAACGCGAGCACCGTGAGCACCACGGTGAAAACAAACACCGCGATGGCCGCGATCGGATCGCGATGGCGGGCAATGAATCCCGGCGGCGGTGCGAAGGGATCGTCAATCACCGGGGACGGAGTGGCAGGCGTATCGCTCACGAGAGAAAACAAACTTAATCACGGAAGCGCGGAAACACGGAAGAAATCACGGCAGCGTGAGCGAGGCTCCGCCGATTTTCGCGCTTCCGTGTTTCCGTGATTCACGTCCTCAGCTCAGGCGCCGTGGCAGTGTTTGAACTTCTTGCCGCTGCCGCACGGGCACGGATCGTTGCGGCCGACTTTCGGCAGCTCGCGACGCACGGTGACTTTCGGCAGCTCGACCTCACGCTGCGCGGGCGCCTCGGCCTCGGGAGCAACGCTGGCACCATTCGCCGTGACGGCCGTGCGCGTTTCCACGCGAGCAGCGGACGGCGCGGGCAGATCGGTCGGACCGACCGCGCGCGCGTGGCGGCTGAGAAGCGCGAGCATGTTCTCGAAGGACTCGAGATTCGACGCGCTGCGGAACAAGCCCGTGCAGATCTGCAGGCGGATGTTGTTCATCAGCTCCTGGAAGAAGCGGTAGGCCTCGCCCTTGTATTCGACGAGCGGATCCTTCTGGCCGTAGCTGCGCAGACCGATGCTCTTGCGCAGATCCTCCATCTCGGTGAGGTGCTCCTGCCAGTGGTGGTCGATCGCGTTGATGACCACGTAGCGCTCGAGCGCGCCGAGCGCCTCGGGAATCTCGACGGACTCCTTGATCGCGTAGGCCTGCTGGATGCGCTCCATGATGGATTTCGCGAGCGGCTCGACGTCGCCCTTGATCTCCTCGGCACGGAGGCTGATCGGGAAGTGCGAGTTGGCCCAGCCGACGAAGCTCTCCACGGCGGTCTGGCTCGCGTCGCTCTTGTCGCCGAAGCCGGCGGTCTCGAGACGGTTCACGATCTCCTCTTCGATCTGCTCGAAGATGATGTCCTTCGGGCGGTCGGCGTGGATCGCGGCGTTGCGGATGCCGTAGATGACTTCGCGCTGCTGATTGAGGACGTCGTCGTATTGGAGCAGGCGCTTGCGGATCGAGTAGTTCTGCTGCTCGACCTTTTTCTGCGCGGACTCGATGGAGCGGTTGAGCCACGGGTGCTCGAGCTCCTCGCCCTCCTGCATCGAGCCCTCCATGAGCTTCGAGGCGAGGTTGCCCTGCAGGAAGAGACGCATCAGGTCGTCTTCGAGCGAGAGGTAGAACTTGGTGAGACCCGGATCGCCCTGACGCGAGCAACGACCGCGCAACTGGCGGTCGATGCGGCGCGACTCGTGGCGCTCGGTGCCGATCACGTAAAGGCCGCCGAACTCGCGGACGCCCTCGCCGAGTTTGATGTCGGTGCCGCGGCCCGCCATGTTGGTGGCGATGGTGACGGCGCCGCGCTGACCGGCGCGGGAAACGATCTCGGCTTCCTGTTGGTGGAACTTGGCGTTGAGCACCGTGTGCACGATGCCGGCGCGACGCAGCATGCGCGAAAGCACTTCGGACGATTCAACGGAAACGGTGCCGACGAGCACGGGCTGACCGCGCTTGTTGGCCGCCTCGATCTCCTTCACGACCGCGCTGTATTTGTCGCGGCGCGTCTTGAAGATGGAGTCGTTGCGATCGACACGGATGCAGGGCTTGTTGGTCGGAATGACCTGCACCGCGAGTTTGTAGATGTCGTTGAACTCGGTCGCTTCCGTCTCCATGCCGGCGAGTTTTTCATACATGCGGAAGTAGTTCTGGATCGTGATCGTCGCGTAGGTGCGCGTCTCACGCTCGATCGTGACACCTTCCTTCGCTTCGACCGCTTGGTGGAGACCGTCGGACCAGCGACGACCCGGCATCACGCGGCCGGTGTTTTCGTCGACGATCATGACCTTGCCGTCCTGCACGACGTATTCGACGTCGCGCTCATAGAGCGAGTAGGCGCGGAGAAGCTGCGAAATCGCGTGAATCTCCTCGGAGATCTCGGCGTAGCGTTTCTGCGAGGCGAGCTTCTGGGCTTCGCGCTGCTCAGGCGTGAGCTCGGTGCTCTTGTCGAGCTCGCTGAACTCGGTCGCGAGGTCCGGCAGCATGAACGCGTCCGGATTGTCGGGGCGCAGCTTGTTGCGGCCGATCTCGGTGAGGTCGGCCTGGTGCTGACGCTCATCGATGACGAAGAACAACTCTTCCTTCAGGCGGTAGAGTTCCTCCTTGTTGAGGTCGGAGTTGAGTTCGGTCTCGGTCTTGTCGAGGAGCTTGCGCCACTCCGGCGTCTCCATGACGCGGAGGAGCTGCTTGTTCTTCGGGTGACCCATCTTCACCTGCAGCAGCTTGCGCGCGGCGAGCTGCTTGTCCTCGGGCTTCACGTCGGGCTTCTCAAGGATCTCCTTGGCGTCGGCGACGATCTTGTTGCAGAGGCGGATCTGTTCGTTGACGAGGCGATCCACCGACGGAAGCAGGCGCGTGAACGGCTGCTCGCGCTCGATCGGAGCGGGACCGGAAATGATCAGCGGCGTGCGCGCTTCGTCGACGAGGATCGAGTCGATTTCGTCCACGATGCAATACCAGTGGTCGCGCTGGACCTGGTCCTCCTTGCGCGTGGCCATGCCGTTGTCGCGGAGGTAGTCGAAACCGAACTCACTCGCGGTGCCGTAAGTGATGTCGCGGCCATACATCTCGCGGCGCAGGTCGGGCGGCATCTGCTGCTGTATGCAACCTACGGATACACCGAGGAAGTTGTAGAGATAACCCATCCACTCGGAGTCGCGGCGGGCGAGGTAGTCGTTGACCGTGACGAGCTGGGCGTTGCGGCCGACGAGCGAGTTGAGATACAGCGGGAGCGTCGAGACGAGGGTCTTGCCTTCGCCGGTCGCCATTTCGGCGATCTTGCCCTGGTGGATCGCGATGCCGCCGATGAGCTGCACGTCGAAGTGGACCATGTTCCACTCGAGCTCCTGGTCACACACGACGATCTTGCGGCCGCAGAGACGGCGCGCGGCGTTTTTAACCGTTGCAAACGCCTCCGGCAAAATCTGGTCGAGCGTGGCACGCTTGTCGGAAGCGGCGGCGAGGCGGGCGCGGAATTCGTCGGTCTTGGCGCGGAGTTGTTCGTCGGTCAGCGACTGGTAGGATTGTTCCAGCTCGTTGATGCGCGCGACGATGGGACGGCAGGATTCGAGAAATTTTCGATAGTGCCGGCCGGAAAAGCGTTTGAAGAGAAACTTGAGCATGAAAAGGGGTCTGACGGTAGTCGGGCCAAAGGGGTTGGCAAATGACAAATACCGGCTCGACCGGTGCCCGTGAGCGCACCGAGTCGGGCCCCAGTCCGCACCGGGTCGGGACATGGTGCGGCCCAGGTCGGGCCAAAGTCCGGACCGGGTCGCGGCAAGGTGCGCACCCGGTCGGGAGGAGTTCCGTCCCGAGTCGGGATCGGGTGCGGCTTAAGCCGGGAGGTAGGACGGCGCCTCTGCCCTACAATCCGAAGATCATTCGGTAGGCGGAGCTTTCTCGAACTTCGCCCAATCGTTCAGGATCGCGTGCACGACCGCGCTGCCGGCCCGGTAGGCGGATTCGAGCGCGGGGATTTTGCCGGCGTATTCCTCGACCATGCTGTCGGCGGCGCTCTGGCCGGCAGGCGGCATGCTGAAATTGCTGCCGGTGCGGAGAAACAGCACGCGTTGAAAATCGACTTTGCCGAGCGCGGCGGCGCGCGTGAGGGCATCGGCGATGCCGTGGTCTTCCATGTTGGTCATCGCCATCACGGAGTCCTCGCCCGCGTAGAGTTTGGTCCAGTCCTCGGCCCATTTATTCATCCGGGCTCCGTGCCAGTAGCGGCAGGAGGCGAAGCTCTCGCCGAGGAGCACGCGGGGCGGTTTTTGCGCCTCGGGAAAACCGGTGTAGAGCGCGCGGTGCGCCTGAGCTTCGGCGGAATCGAGGAGCGGGATGTCCTTGGAAAGTGAATACGCCCACTGCACGAGCGCGGGATTGAGTTTCCACGCCATGGGTTTGGGCGCCCAACCGGGGATGACGGGTTTCTCGAGCGGGTTTTTGTTGCCGAGCGCCATGATGCCATAGGGCCATTCCTCGGGTGCCTCGCGGGAATCGATCTCGTAGGCGATATCGCCATCGATGACGTAGCGGGCCCACGCCGCGCTGCCTTCGGAAGCGACGTGCGGGTTCACGCCGGCGATACCGTTAATGAGCCAGTAGGTCTGGGTGAGGTCGAAGCGGGGATCGAGGCAGAGCGCGAGAACCTGCAGGCCGGAGCGCACAGTCGTGCCGGAAACGACGCCGTAAACGCCAGCGTGGTTGTGCAACACGGGGTGTTCGAGTCCGGGCACCACGATGCCGCCGGTGAGATTTTCGCGTTCGACCCAGTATTGAAACTCGCCGGGGTCGTCGCCGCGATCGGCGCCGGTTTCGAACGTCGCCATCACGATCACCTTGGGCCGAATCTTCTCGGCGGCGCTGAGCGAACCAAGAACGCAGAAAAACAAAACGAGCAGGCGTGGAAGCATGATCCCCGCCCGGTGCAGCTTACGTGCCACGGCGGGCATCGACACGCACTCGATTCGCGCGATTCCGAGCGAACGGATAACGCCGCGTCATCACTTTTGTCATTCTGAGCGAAGCGAAGAATCCATCCGGCGCTGCGGAGCCTGTAGCCGCATCGACGCGCGAACTGGATTCTTCGCTTCGCTCAGAATGACAGGAGTATTTGTCGTCGAGACCCGGCTCCTTGCGGCAAAGAAAAGGCCGGCTCACGGCGAGCCGGCCGGAAATGAAAACGAGCGCGCGGTCGATCCTCGGACGAATCAGACGCGCGTCTTGAAATACTCGATCGTGTGCTTGAGGCCTTCCTCAAGCGGCACGCGGGGCTCCCAGCCGCCGAGATGTTTCTTGGCGAGCGTGATGTCGGGACGGCGTTGTTTCGGGTCGTCGGCCGGGAGCGGCTTGTGGACGATCTTCGATTTTCCACCGACGAGTTTCAGCGTGAGCTCGGCGAGTTCGAGCATGGTGAACTCGCCGGGGTTGCCGAGGTTCATGGGGCCGACCACTTCGGTCTGATTCATGAACCGCACGAAACCGTCGATGAGATCGTCCACGTAGCAGAACGAACGTGTCTGTGAGCCATCACCATAAACCGTGAGGTCTTCGCCGCGGAGCGCCTGAACGATGAAATTGGAAACCACACGACCGTCGGCCTCGTGCATGCGCGGGCCGTAGGTGTTGAAGATGCGGATGACGCGGATATCGACCTTGTTCTCGCGGTGGTAGTCGAAGAAGAGCGTCTCGGCGCAGCGCTTGCCTTCGTCGTAGCACGAGCGGCGGCCGATGGGATTGACGTTGCCCCAGTAACTTTCCGGCTGCGGGTGCACGGTCGGGTCGCCGTAAACTTCGCTGGTGCTCGCCTGAAACACGCGGGCCTTCACGCGCTTCGCGAGGCCCAGCGAGTTGATCGCGCCCATCACGGAGGTCTTGATGGTTTTGATCGGGTTATACTGGTAGTGCGGCGGCGAGGCCGGGCACGCCAGGTTGTAGATCTGATCGACCTCGAACTTGAACGGGTCGATCACGTCGTGACGCACAAACTCGAAACGCGGGTGGTTTGCGAGGTGCGCGATGTTGAGTTTTCGCCCCGTGAAAAGGTTATCGATGGCGATGACTTCGTGGCCGTCCGCCAGCAGGCGGTCGCACAGGTGAGATCCGAGGAATCCGGCGCCGCCGGTGACGAGAATGCGCATAGGTCGGCCAGAAAGACTGGCGAAACGGGAATCGGTTCGCGAGGAAAAGTTGGGAACCGCCGCGTCGCATGTCACGACATGCACGGGATTAGCGGCGATTATCGCCTCACATGGCCGAAACGCGCGCCGCCGCACCGGCCTCGTAACGCGCGATCCAAGCCCGGTGCCACGGATCGAAATCTCCTGCCTCGAGGTGCGCGCGGGCCTGCGCCATCAAATCGAGGTAGAAGTGGAGATTGTGCAGCGTCACGAGCGTGCACGCGATGATCTCGCCCGCGAGGGTGACGTGGCGGAGATACGCGCGGGAGAAGTTGCGACAGGTGTAGTTGTCGAGGCCTTCGACGAGCGGACGCGGATCGTTGCGATATTTTTCGTTGCGCAGGTTGAGCGGACCGTCGGGCGTGAAAGCGAGACCGTTGCGCGCGACGCGCGAGGGCAGCACGCAATCAAACATGTCCACGCCGAGCGCGATCATTTTCAGAATCTGCGGCGGCGTGCCGAGGCCCATCGTGTAGCGGGGCTTGTCGGCGGGAAGAAACGGCGTCGTCGCCCCGACCTGTTTCAACATTTCCGGCTCGGGTTCGCCGACGCTCACGCCGCCAACCGCGTAACCGGGAAAATCCAGCGCGGCGAGCGACTCGGCCGCCTCGCGACGGAGGTCGTCGTAGGTCGAGCCCTGCGCGATGGCGAAGACGTGATGTCCCGCCGCGAGAAAGCCGCTCTCGGTCGCGATCTCGCGACATTGCTTCGCCCAGCGGTAGCTGCGCGCAACGGCTTTGGCGCACTCGTCGCGCTCGCAGGGCCATGGCGGACATTCGTCGATCACCATCGCGATGTCGCTGCCGAGATTCTGCTGGATGCCCATGACCTCGCGCGGGCCAAGGAAGAGCTTCGCGCCATCGAGATGCGATTGAAACGCCACGCCGTCGTCACGGATGTCGCGGAGTTTCGCCAAAGAGAAGACTTGGAAACCTCCGCTGTCGGTGAGGATCGGGCCGTCCCAGCCCATGAACGTATGCAAACCACCCAGTTCGCGGACGAGTTCGCTGCCGGGCCGGAGGTTCAGGTGGTAAGTGTTACCGAGAATGATCTGCGCGCCGATCTCCTTGAGATGCTGCGGCGTGAGCGATTTCACCGTGCCCTGCGTGCCGACCGGCATGAAGATCGGCGTCTCCACATTTCCATGACGCGTCCTGAGCCGGCCGCGCCGCGCCGCCGTAGCTGTATCGGTTTTCAGGAGCTGGAAATGTTCGGCCATGTGAGGGCCCCACCCTACCGGCACACTTGACCCCCCTGTCAAACCATGGGTAGCTGTCGCGAGTGCTTCTCGTCATCGACAACTACGATTCCTTCACCTTCAACCTGGTCCAATACTTCGGCCAGCTCGGGGTGAATCAGCGCGTTTTCCGCAACAACGAGATCACGCCTGACGAAGCCGTCGCGCTCAATCCCGACCGCGTTCTCCTCTCGCCGGGCCCCTGCTCGCCGAAGGAAGCGGGCGTCACGCTCGACATCATCAAGGCCTTCGCGGGCAAGAAACCCATCTTCGGCGTGTGCCTCGGCCACCAGTCGATCGGCCACTATTTCGGGGGCAATGTCGTCCGCGCCTCGCGGCTCATGCACGGCAAGACCTCGCCGATCCGCCACAAAGACACGGACGTGTTTCGCGGCATGCCGCAGGGCTTCGCCGCCACGCGCTATCATTCGCTGCTCGTCGAGCGCGCGACGTTTCCGCAGGAACTCGAAATCACCGCCGAGACGGACGAGGGCGAGGTCATGGGCCTCCGCCACAAATCGCTCCCGATCTGGGGCGTGCAATTTCACCCCGAATCCATCGCCACCGAGGGCGGGATGAAGATTCTCGAGAACTTTCTGTCTCTCAACTGAGTCCATTCTTCCATGCGCTGCCCTAAGTGCACCTCGATCGAGGACAAGGTCATCGATTCCCGCATCAGCAAGGAGGGATCGACGATCCGCCGCCGCCGCGAATGTCTCGAGTGCGGCCATCGCTACAGCACGACCGAAGAGGTCGTGCGCGACGGCATCTCGGTCATGAAACGCGACGGGCGTCGCGAGGAATTTTCCCGCGAGAAACTGCTGCACGCCGTCCGCGCCGCCTGTCACAAGCGCCCGGTCGACGCCGAGCAGATCGCGATGCTGATCGAGGACGTGATCGACGCGCTCGAAGCACAATACGACAGCGAGATCCCGTCCGCCGCGATCGGCGATGCCGTGATGCAACGCCTGCGCACCGTCGACCAGGTCGCCTACGTCCGCTTCGCCAGCGTGTATAAGGAATTCCGCGACGTCTCGGAATTCATGCACGAGATCAGCGCGCTCGGTAAGCCGCAGAAATGACCGGCAACCGCGACGACCTCCGTCGCCTCCACTTCATCAACGCGCTGTTTGCCCACGTCACGGGCAACAACCTCTTCCTCGCGCGGCAGATCAAGGAGGCGATCACCTTCAGCCTCGCCGAGTTCGAGCAGCAAACCGCCGAGCATCCGGACTACGCGCAGAAGTTCGACGCTGCCTTCAACGCCGCCGCCGCCGAACTACTCGCGAAGTTCTGCACCGACCATCGCCCCGAGCACGGTTTCTATCACTGGGACGCTTCGCTCACGCCCGTCGGCGCCACGCCGCTTTTCACGCGCGCGGAAATTCTCGCTGGCTTGAAACACCTCGCGCGCTTCCGCGAATCGACGCTGCTCGTCACCAATCTCCGCCCCGCGCTCGTGCCGCCAAGCCTGCGCGCCACCGCACGACGCAAACGCGACTACGACGAAGCCCTCGCGCTCATCCGCGACCTCGCGGCCGCCCGCACCGTCCGCGGCGCAAATCTGCAGCTCCTTTTTCTCTAAGCAGCGCGACGTGTTCGTTTCCGATCCGGATCACGGAAGGACGGAAACACAGAAGGAGAGAAACACAGCATGAGTCCGGGCAAACTCGCGCGATCTACTTCCGTCCGGATCGTTTCCGTGCTTCCGTTCTTCCGCGCTTCCGTGATTAAGGTTTGGTCCTGAACGCGTCGCGCTGATCCGCGATCTCGCCGCCGCCCGCACCGTCCGCGGCGCAAGTCTGCAACCGCTCTTCCTCTGAGCCGCGCGGCGGTTTCGCTTTCGATCCGAATCACGGAAACACGGAAGGATGGAAACACAGAATGAGGCAGGGCAAACTGGGCCGATCTACTTCCGTCCGGATCGTTTCCGTGCTTCCGTTCTTCCGCGCTTCCGTGATTAAGGTTTGGTCCTGAACGCGTCCCTCCTCCCCATGAGCAAAACGATCTTTCAGAAAATCATCGACCGGGAGATTCCGGCGAAAATCGAACACGAGGACGATCGTTGCATCGTGTTGCACGACATCCAGCCGCAGGCGCCCGTGCACCTGCTCATCGTGCCAAAACAAGTGATCCCGCGCGTGGGCGAAGCGACCGCGGCCGACGAAGCCATGCTCGGTCACCTGCTCGTCGTCGCCGGCGTCGTCGCGAAAAAACTCAACCTCGCCGAAGGCTTCCGTCTCGTGATCAACAACGGCCCGCACGCGTGCGAGTCCGTGCCGCACCTCCACGTGCACCTGCTCGCGAAGCGCCAGATGACCTGGCCCCCGGGCTGATCGCACTCGCGCCCAACTTCATCCCGAGTCGAGCCAAAGTCCGCACCGATTCGGGCCCACGTGCGCACCGGGTCGCAACAAAGTCCAACCCACGTCGCGACAAGGCCCGTTCCCTGCCGCACCCGGATGCGCACCCCTCCGCCCCACGCTGCCCCCCTTCCTCCGTCCGTCTCCCCACCAGCCCAAAACAACATGTCAACTATTAGTAGACATGTTGCCTTGGGTCCGTGGGGTTCAGCGGGCGATCGACCGGCATCGCCCGTCGTTTCTTCGTTCTCTTTCTCTTTCTCGTTCTCGAAACATCGCGCATTCCTGGCGGCAGCCGAGAACGAGAAAGAGAGCGACCACATGGGCGGTTCGATCGCGCTGCTTTACGGTCACGCGGACCCGTGCTCCACAAGCGCCCGCCCCGTCATCCTAGTTGCCCGTCATGAAATCGCCGAAATGGATTCCCCTGCTGTTTCTCGCGTCCGGCTGCGCCGCGTTCGCTGCCCACGATCTTTCGCCTTCCACTGCGGTTGAAACGTTCCCGCTCGCGCAGGTGCGCCTGCTCGAGGGTCCGTTCAAACACGCGCAGGACCTCAACGGTCGCTATCTGCTCGAACACGATGTCGATCGGATGGTCGCGCCGTATCGCGCGGAAGCCGGTCTGCCGCTGAAGGCGCCGAAATATCCCAACTGGGAAAGCAGCGGTCTCGATGGTCACACCGCCGGCCACTACCTCACCGCGCTCGCGCAAACGTGGGCCGCGACGGGCGAAGCCGTTTACAAGGAACGACTCGATTACATGGTCGCCGAACTCGCCGAGTGCCAGGCGGCGCAGGGCGACGGTTATCTCGGCGGCGTGCCGCGCGGCCGTGTGCTGTGGGACCAAATCGCGAAGGCCGAAATCGATTTTCAGAACTTCAGTCTCAATGGCGCGTGGGTGCCGTGGTATAACCTGCACAAGATTTTTGCGGGCTTGCGCGACGCGTGGAAGATCACCGGCAACGCGCAGGCGAAGGACGTGTTGATCAAGCTCACCGATTGGGCCGATCGCCTGCTCGCCAATCTCACCGATGAGCAGTTCCAGATGATGCTGCGCACCGAGCACGGTGGCATGAACGAAGTGCTCGCCGACGTCGCCGTGATCGCGGGCGAGCCGCGCTACTTCGCCCTCGCGGAGCGTTTCTCGCATCGCGCGATCCTCGATCCGCTGCTGCGTCACCGCGACGAACTCACCGGACTTCACGCCAACACGCAGATCCCGAAAATCATCGGCTTCGCCCGCATCGCGGAGCTCGGCGGTGATGCGTCGTGGCGCGACGCCGCGCGCTTCTTCTGGAACACCGTCGTCGAAAACCGCAGCCTCGCCTTTGGCGGTAACAGCGAGCGCGAGCACTTCAACCCGACGAACGATTTCTCGTCGCTGCTCGAATCCCGCGAAGGTCCGGAGTCGTGCAACACCTACAACATGCTCCGTCTCTCGGAAACGTTGTTCCGCAATGAGCCGGCCGCGCGCTATGCCGATTACTACGAGCGCGCGCTCTACAATCACATCCTTGCGTCGCAGCATCCGGAGCACGGCGGCTACGTGTATTTCACGCCGATCCGTCCGCAGCACTACCGCGTGTATTCGCAGCCCAACATCTGCTTCTGGTGCTGCGTCGGCACGGGCATGGAGAACCACGGCAAATACGGCGAGTTCATCTACGCGCACTCGTCCGACGCGCTGTGGGTTAATTTGTTCATCGCCTCCGAACTCGATTGGCCGGACCGCGGCGTGAAGGTGCGGCAGGAAACCGCCTTCCCCGACGAGTCGCGCACGCGCCTGGTGCTGAGCACCCAGAAGCCGCTGCGCTTTACGGTGAACGTGCGGCATCCGAGCTGGGTTGGCGCGAGCGAACTTCGCGTCAAAATCAACGGCCAGCTGCAGGAAGCGCTTTCGAGTCCGGCGTCGTATCTCGCGCTCACGCGCGAGTGGCGCGATGGCGACACGATCGAACTTGAGCTGCCGATGCACACGAGCGTCGAGGCGCTGCCCGATGGCTCCGACTACGTCGCGCTCGTGCACGGACCGATCGTGCTCGCGGCGCGCACGGGCACGGATGACCTCGATGGTTTGATCGCCGGTGACGGTCGCATGGCGCACGTATCCACCGGCGCTTATCTGCCGCTCGATCAAGCCCCCATGCTCGTCGGCGATCGCGGGCGTCTCGCCGAGGCGGTCGAACCGGTCGCGAGCAAACCGCTCACGTTCACCGCGAAAAATCTCATCCGCCCCGAACGCTTCCAGTCACTCACGTTGGAGCCGTTCTTCCGCATCCACGACGCGCGCTACGTGATGTATTGGCGCACGGTCGCACCGGAGAATTACGCGGACGTCATGGCGAGCATCGCCGCTTCGGAAAAGGCGCGCCTCGCGCTCGATGCGCGCACGGTCGATCAAGTTTCTCCGGGCGAACAACAGCCCGAAGTCGAACACGGTTTCCAAGGCACCGACTCGCGCACGGGCGTGATGCACGGTCGCAAGTGGCGCGACGCCGGCCAGTGGTTCAGCTATCGCCTCAACGCGAAATCCGCCGGCCCGCTCGAGCTGATCGTCACGTATTACGGCGACGAGCGGAATCGCGCTTTCGATCTCGTGGTGAACGACCGCGTGCTCGCTTCCGTGAAACTCACCGGCGGCCAGCGCGATCGTTTCAACGACGTGAGCTACGCGATCCCCGCCGATCTGCTCAAAGCGGCCAACGACGGCACGCTCACGGTGAAGTTCGTCGCGGCGGAAGGCGCGCGCACCGCGTCGATCTTCGGCGTCCGCCTCGTGCGCGCCGAAGCGGCGAAGAAGTAAACGCCAGGGCACTCTTTCCGCCGTCATTCTGAGCGTAGCGAAGAATCCATTTAGCGCTGCTCTGCCTACAGCCGCGTCGACGCGCCCACTGGATTCTTCGCTGCGCTCAGAATGACAATCATAGCGCGCCTCGCGCGCTCACTGATGCACGCTACGCCGACCGCGCCTCGAACGCGCCGTCGGCGCGTTTCGCGACGAGACGCTTCAGCTCGAGCATCATCAACGTCGCGGAAAGTTCCGACGCGGGTTTGCCGGTCTGCGCGGCGAGGGCATCGATGCCGAGGATCGCGCCGCCCGCGAAACACGCCATCACGGCCGCTTCGACTTCAGTGAGTCCGGTGGAGCTCACCGCCATTTCCGCGCCGGGTTTTTCGGGAATCGGCGCAGGGCGGAGTCCGCCGAGGTAGTTCAGCTCGGACAAAATGTCGTCCACGCTCGTGAGCAGCGTGGCGCCGTCGCGGATCAATTGATGACACCCCGCACTCGTGTTTTGGTCGATGCGTCCGGGCACGGCGAAGAGCAACCGTCCCTGCTCGCCCGCAAATCTCGCCGTAATCATCGCGCCGCCGCTCACGTCGCTCTCCACCACGATCACCGCTTCGCTCATGCCGGCGACGATGCGGTTGCGCATGGCGAACGACTGCTTGTCGGCGCGGCGACTGAACGGAAACTCCGAGAGAATCGCGCCCTCGGATTCCATCGTGCGATACAGCGCGAGATTTTCGGGCGGATAGATGATATCGATCCCGCAACCGAGCACGGCCGCGGTCTTGCCGCCGACCGACAGCGCGCCTTCGTGCGCCGCGGTATCGATGCCGCGGGCGAGACCGCTCACGATGCAGAATCCGAGCTGAGCAAGTTCCGCCGCGAGTTTCTTCGCCGTGGATTGACCGTAGAGCGTCGTGCGTCGCGAACCGACGATCGCGATGCAGCGATGCTCGAACTCGTATTTACCTTTTCGATACAGCCCGATGGGTGGATCGTGAATCTCGCGGAGCAGCGAAGGATATCCGGCGTCCGCGGCGGTGATGAAATCCGCGCCGCTCTGCGCCATGCGCTGCTCCTCGCGCGCGAGGTCGAAGTGCTCGCGCCAGTTCGCGATCGTGCGACTGATCGCGGGGCCAACGCCCTTCACCTTTTCCAGCGTCGCCGCGCTCGCCGCAAAGATCGCGCGCGGATCACCGCCGAGTTCAGCGAGCAAACGATTGAGCGTGATCGGACCGATGTTCGGCAGCGCGTTCAGAACCAACATCGCCTGCCGTTCGGTCAGCTCGCTGCTCATGCCTACAATTGGCGCAAAGACGGAGCCAGGTAGTCAACCAGTTGAGTGATGCGAACGGCAGTTTGACCGTGCGCGCGCGCGAGGGAATCCGCTGCTGTTCCGTGCCACCAGACACCACGCGCCGCAGCGAGCGCAGGCTCGGCCGGAGTTTGAGCGAGCAAGCCTCCGATCAAACCAGCGAGCAGATCGCCACTGCCGCCGCGCGCGAGCACCGGTCCGCCCGCAAAACTGAAATACTCGGCGCCGTCGGCAAACACGCGCGTCGGAGAACCTTTCAGCACGAGCGTGCTGCCGGTTTCATTCGCGAACTGTGCGGCGACACGTCCACCCGCGATGCGCGCAAATTCTCCCGCGTGCGGCGTGAGCACGCGCGGCGCCACGGCGGCCTCGATGATCTCCGGTTGCAACGCATCCGCATCGAGCACGAGCGGCACGTTCGAGCGGCTCACGATGTCGCGGACGAGTGCGAGCGTTTCGCGTTCGCGTCCGAGTCCGGGTCCGATCACGAGCGAACTCGCCCGCCCCACCCGCTCTTCGAACAAATGTTGTCCCTCGAGCGACAGCGAACCGTGCGGCGTTTCCGGCCAGCCGACCCACATGATTTCGGGCAGTCGCGCAGCATACGCCGCAGCGAGCGACTCCGGCACAAACGCGGTCACGAGCCCCGCTCCGCTGCGCAGCGCGGCGAGCGCGGCCATCTGGATTGCGCCGGGATAGCCACGCGAACCGCCGATCAGAAAAACGTTCCCATACGTGCGCTTGTCGCACTCGGCAGAGCGCAGCTCCGCGAGCGGCGCGAGCAAGGCCGACGTCAACACGCGCACCGGCATCTCCGGGTGTGGGGTTTGCGCCTCGCGGAAAAATCCCAGATCCAAATAACGCACGCGCCCCACCCCGGGCGTCAGCGCAGGTTCTTTCACCGCGCCGGTCGCATACGTGAAATCCGCGCGAAACAGGCCGGCGCTCGGCAGATCCACCGCAGCGCGCAAACGCACAGGCACGGTGTTCACGTGCGCGAACATCTCGGCGATTTCCACGCTCGCAGGCGGTCGAAACTGAAAACCGAACACGCCGTCGAGGACCAATTCGTAGTGCGCCCGTTCTGTCGGCGTCACCGGTGGACGGGCGCGCACGCGCGTCGGATGACGTTGATGCAACTCGCGCCACGCGCGCGCCGCGAGCGGACGCAGCTGGCTCTCACCGAGAGCGAACACGACTTCCGCCGACGCGGACGGATATCGCTCGAGCACCGTGTGCGCGGCAATGAGCGCATCGCCGGCGTTGTGGCCTTTGCCCGCGAGCACGAGCACGCGCCCGTCGGCGCGAAAACCGCCGATCTCCAAAAAATCACGCAAGACCGCCTCGCCGATCGCGGCGCCGGCGCGCTGCATCGCGTGCCATTCGGCCGTTTCATTTCCCGCAAAGAGCGCCGCCTCGAAAGCGCGGGCTTGGTCGCACGAGAAGATCGGATGGCTCGGCAACATCGCGTGAACTTTGCGTTACTTACCGGGGATTTTCCACAACTCCGAACGCGCTTCCTGCAGCCACTCACGGCGGCGCGCTTCGGGTTCGGTGAATTGCAACGGCGTGTCCGACGGAATGCCGCGCGTGAGCACCGGTCGGGTCAGATGCGGGATCGTGCGGAAATAGTAGAGGTCGCCGTTGCGCAGCACTTCGTAGCAGATCGAGTAGGACTTTCGCTCCGTATCCCACAGCGCGACTTCCGTGAGATCGTTTTCCCACACCGCGTGGTCCTGCCAGTAGGAAAACACGGCCTCGATCTCCGTTTGTTGCGGACGCTCGAGTTTCACCACCTGTGTCGGCAGCTCAGGCTCCGGCGCCTTCTGTGGCTCGGGCAAGGACCACACGAAGGCTGCTCCCAACAGGAAGCCGAGCGTGATCCACGAAGGAGTCTTGGAAAGTTTGCGAACAGAGGGCGTCGGCTCGGGAGCGTCTTCGTCCATGACCGCGTCAAACTGACCGAATCAATGCCGCCACCGCGAGCGCACAATTTTCCGTATGCGAAAGTGTGAGCATCACATGCGTCGCGCCGACGTGCTTCATCAACGCCTCGCCCTTCTCGTCCAAACGCACGAGCGGTTCGTGCCGCGGCCCGTGATACACGGAAACCGACTTCCAACCCAGTTCCGAGCCGATGCCGGTAGTGAAACACTTCGACACCGCCTCCTTCGCCGCAAAGCGCGCGGCGATGTGCTTGTGCGGATGCGCCATCCCGCTGCAGTAAGCCTTCTCCTCGTCGGTGAGGATGCGGTCCACGAAGCGGTCGCCCTGGCGCAGCATCACGCTCTTGATGCGATCAATCTCGATGATGTCGGCGCCGATGCCGAGCAGGATGCCGCCGGGTGGAAGTTGGATATTCATCGCGCGCGTCAGTCGTTCATCCGCGTCTTCATTTCGCGCACGGATTCCTCGATGCCGGTGAAAAGCGCGCGGCTGATGATGCTGTGGCCGATGTTGAGCTCGTGCAGATGCGGAATCGTGCGCACCTCGGCGATGTTCACGTAGTTGATGCCGTGGCCGGCGTTGACGGTGAGCCCGAGATCGTGCGCGCGCACGGCGCCGAGTCGCAGACGCTGAAACTCTCGCGCGCGATCCTCCGCGCGAAAATACGCGTTGGCATACGAGCCGGTGTGCAACTCGATCCACGGCGCGCGCAACTCCGCGGCCAGATCGATCTGCGCGTCGTCGGGATCGATGAAGAGACTCGTCTTGATGCCGGCAGCGTTCATCGCGTCGACCACGGCGCGCACGCGGTCACGATTGGCGACGACATCGAGTCCGCCCTCGGTGGTGACTTCCTCGCGGTTCTCCGGCACGAGGCACACGGAGTCGGGTTTCAGTTTCAGCGCGAACTCCGTCATCTCGGGCGTGCACGCCATCTCGAGGTTGAGGCGCGTGGCGATCGACTCGCGCAGACGCCAGACATCGCGCTCCTGGATGTGACGCCGGTCCTCGCGCAGATGCACCGTGATGCCGTCGGCGCCCGCGCGTTCGGAAAGTTGCGCGAGCAACACCGGATCGGGCTCGACCGCTCCGCCGCAGGTGGAGTCGGCCTGCCGATACCGCGCCTGCCGAAGAGTCGCGCAATGGTCGATGTTGACGCCGAGGAGAATCATGAGGGCCGAGGGAAACAAAAATATAGAAAGCAGGAAATCAGGAAAATCGATCCGCTCGGCGCGAGTCGGCACAGTGTGCGGATCGAGTCGGGACTACAGCCGGACCGGGTCGGGACCAAGTGCGTCCACGGTCGAGCCAAGGTCCGTCCCACGTCGGGACACGGTGCGGCATGGGTCGAGCCACAGTGCGGACATGGTCGCGAGAGAGTGCGAACCGGAGCGGGACTGAGCACGGAAACGCGGAAGCACGGAGAAGGCGGCAGAGGAAACAATCGCGGAAACGTAGAAGGGCGGAAGCGCGGAAGAAGAGAATGGAGAATCGAACCTTCCCGGTTGTTATTCTTCGCTCCGCTCAGAATGACGGGTGCGGAGCATGTAGCGCGATTTTCCGCTTCCGGCGGTGAGGGGTTGTCCCTTTGCTCCCCGAATGTCATCGGCGCCCGCCAAGCAGGAGAACCTGTTCGTCAACCTCGCGTTCAACATCGCGATCCCGGCGTTGATCATGGGGCAGTTGAGCGAGGAGAAGTTTCTCGGACCGAAGTGGGGCCTGTTGATCGCACTGCTGTTTCCGCTCGGCTACGGCATTTACGATTTCGTGCAGCGGCGGAAGACGAACTTCGTGTCGGTGCTCGGTTTCACGGGCGTGCTGTTGAGCGGCGTGTTTGGTTTGATGAAGCTCGACGGTCGCTGGTTCGCAGTGAAGGAGGCGGCGATCCCGGCGGTGATCGGTCTCGCGGTGATCGCGTCGATGCGTGCGCGCGCTCCACTCGTGAAAACACTTCTGATGAACGACGCGGTGATCGACACGGCGAAGCTCGAGGCGCGGCTGCGCGAGCGCGGCGCGGAAGCGGGCTTCGCGGCCGTGCTGCGACGCTGCACGCTCCTGGTGGCGTTTTCGTTTTTCGTGAGCGCAGTGCTCAACTACGCGCTCGCGCGGTGGCTGCTCACGAGTCCGGGTGGCACGCCGGAGTTCAACGCGCAGCTCGCGAAGATGCAGTGGCTGAGCTGGCCGGTGATCGTGCTGCCGAGCATGGTGATGTTGATGATCGCGCTGTGGCAGCTCGTAAAAGGTATCACGGCGCTCACCGGTCTGACGACCGACGAGATTTTCCGCACGCCGGAAAAGAAGTAAGCGACGCCGCCGAGTGGGCTGCGTGTAGCAGACGCGTTTCGCGCCGACGGACGCGCGCAAAAAAAACGCCCGGTCGCATGGACCGGGCGGAGAGAAAAAGCGCGAACGCGAAGATCAGCCGCGTTTCTCGATCGGCACGAAGTCGCGCTTCGTGGGGCCGACGTAAACCTGACGGGGGCGGTAGATTTTGTTCTTCGGGTTGGAAGCGACTTCCTTCCAGTGCGCGATCCAGCCGGGCATGCGACCGATGGCGAACATGACGGTGAACATGTTCTGCGGGATGCCGATCGCGCGCATGATGAGGCCGCTGTAGAAATCGACGTTCGGATACAGTTTCCGCGAGACGAAGTAGTCGTCTTTCAGCGCGGCTTCCTCGAGGCGGCGGGCGATCGCGAGGAGCGGGTCGTCTTTGATGCCGAGGCTGGCGAGCGCTTTGTCGAACGAGGCTTTGATGATCTTCGCACGCGGATCGTAGTTGCGATAGACGCGGTGGCCGAAGCCCATGAGGCGGTTGCCGCCTTTGCCGGACTTGGCGTTTTCGATGAACTTCGAACCGTCGTCGCCTTCGGCGTGGATGCTCGCGAGCATCTCGATCACGGCCATGTTGGCGCCGCCGTGCAGCGGGCCCCAGAGCGCGCAGACGCCGGCCGCAGTGGAGGCGAAGAGATTGGCGCCGGACGAGGCGACCATGCGCACGGTCGAGGTGGAGCAGTTTTGCTCGTGGTCGGCGTGGAGGAGGAGGAAGAGGTTGAGCGCGGAGGCGACCTCCGGCGTCGGCACGTAGTCCTCGTAAGGCATCGAGAACATCATGTGCAGGAAGTTCTCGCAGTAAGGCAGCGAACGCTTCGGGAAAATGTAGGGCAGACCGCGGCTCTTGCGGTAGGACATCGCGGCGATCGTGCGGACCTTGGAAATCGCGATGGCGGCGGCTTCCTCGAAATTGGCGAGATCTTCCTGCGGGCGATTCGTCGCGAGGTGCGGGTAGTAACAGCCGAGCGAGTTGAGCAGCGCGGAGAGAATCGCCATCGGATGCGAGCCGATCGGGAAACCCTCGAACAGATGCGCCATGTCGGAGTGCACCGGCGAATGCTCGCGCAACAGATCACCGAAGCGGCGGCGCTGCGTGGGATTCGGCAGGTGGCCGTTGATGATCAAATAGGCCACCTCGACAAACGACGACTGCTCGGCGAGCTGCTCGATCGGGTAGCCGCGGTAACGCAGGATGCCGGCATCGCCGTCGATGAAAGTGATGTCGCTGAGGCAGGAGCCGGTGTTGGCGAAGCCGTCGTCGTAGGTGATGAAACCAGTCTGCGCGCGCAAATTCCTCACATCGATGGCCTTTTCGCCCTCCGACCCAACGATGGTCGGCAGGTTGTAGTCTTTCCCTTCGAGTTTGAGGACGGCGTCGTTCGGCATAGCTGGTTGAAGTTACTCGTTGCGGACGAAATGCCAAGAGTAGTTGTGCCTAAGCACGACTTGGCCAACCGAAAATTCGGCCGAAACGAACAAACGCTCAGAACACGTCTGCTTCCGCGGCGACCCGAGAGAAATTCCGGTAGATTTGAAGCCCCTTGGCCTGGCTCTTTTCGGGGTGAAATTGCGTCGCGAAACAGCGGCCCCGACCGATCGCAGCCGTGAACGTGCCGCCGTAGTCGCACTCGGCGAGCACCAGCGCGGGATCCTGCGGCTGGCAGTGGAAACTGTGCACGAAATAGAAACTCTCGCCCTCGCGCGCGAGGCCCGCCGCCAGTGGCGAATCGGGCTGGGCGAAACGCACGGAATTCCATCCCATGTGCGGAATCTTGAACTCAGGCGGACGCTGAAACTTCACGACGCGGCCGGGGAAAATGCCGAGTCCTTCGGTGCCGCCGACCTCTTCGGAAAATTCGAAGAGCGCCTGCATGCCGAGACACACCCCGAGAAACGGCCGATCCTCCGCGATCCAGGCGCGGACGCTGTCGGCGAGGCCCGTCGCCCGCAGCGAGGCGACGCAATCGCGCAACGCGCCGACGCCGGGCAGCACGAGGCCACGCACGCGGGCCGCGGCGAGCTCCGCCGGCGTGCGCACGACGACCGGCCCAGCCCCCACCGCCTCGAGCGCCTTGGTGACGCTGCGGAGGTTGCAGATGCCGTTATCGATCACGGCGACGCTCACGCGTCGCAGATCAGCGTTCGGAGTTTGAGATTCGGAGTTCAAAATAGGTTTAGTGCAGTCGAGGTCCTCACGTCGAATGATGTTGCGGTCCTGTTTGTCATCCTGAGCGCAGCGAAGGATCCAGCTGGCGATTCGAAACACATGTCGGCTGCGAGCATCCCACTGGATTCTTCGCTACGCTCAGAATGACAGAACGTGGAGAAAGCCACGTTCTGCCGCTTACAGCTTGCCTTTGGTGCTCGGCAGCAGGTCCGCCGCGCGCGGTTCGATCTGCGTGGCGGCGTCGAGCGCGCGCGCGAGGCCCTTGAAGATCGCCTCGGCGACGTGGTGCGGCTCCTCACCGTAAACGAGGTGGACGTGCAGGTTGGCGCCGAGCGCGTTGCTGAACGCGCGGCAAAATTCCTTTACGAGCACGATGTTGAAATCGCGCACGAACATCGTCGGCGCCTCGGCTTCGTAAACGAGGTGCGGACGGCCACCGACATCGACGACCACGCGCGCGAGCGACTCGTCCATCGGGAGCAGGAAGAAGCCGTAGCGCTTGATGCCGACTTTGTCGCCGAGCGCTTCCTTGAAGGCCTGGCCGAGCACGAGGCCGACGTCTTCGACGGTGTGGTGATAGTCCACGTCGACGTCGCCCTTGGCCTTGATCGTGAGATCGAAGAGCCCGTGCTTCGCGAACAAGGTCAGCATGTGATCGAAGAACGGCACGCCGGTCTCGATCTGGGCGACACCGCGACCATCGATCGCGAGCGTAAGCGCGATGTCGGTCTCGGCCGTCGTGCGGGAAACGGTTGCTACACGTTGGGAGCTGCCTTGTGCCATGCGTCGAGGGATTCGTGGAGGACGAGCATTTCGTCGTCCGTGCCGACGCTGATGCGCAGGAAGGAAGCGGTCAAGGCATGGCTCGGGAAGTAGCGGACCAGCACTTTGCGCGAGACGAGGAAGTCATACGCCGATTTCGCGACCGCCGGACCAGACTCGCCACGGGCGTTTTTCGGCTCGGTGAAAATGAAATTCGATTCCGACGGATACGTGAACCAGCCGCGCTTCGCCGAGAACTCGTTCACGTAGAAATCGCGCGTCGCTTTGATCTTCCCGACGATCGCCGCGTAGTAATCCGGATCGCCGAACGCAGCGAGCGCCGCGGCTTGGGAGAGGCGGTTGACGTTGTAGCTGTCGCGCACGCGATCGAGCAGGTCGATCACCTGCGGATGCGCGAGCGCGTAGCCGACGCGAATGCCGGCGAGCCCGTAGGCTTTCGAAAGCGTGCGCACGACTACCAGTCGCGGATATTTCGCGAGCAGGCCGACGGCGTTTTCACGCGCGAAGGGCGCGTAGGCTTCGTCGACCACGAGCAGTCCGCCGAAGCCCGCGAGCACTTGTTCGAGCTCGGCGTTGGAAAACGCCACGCCCGTCGGCGCGTTGGGCGAAGTGAGAAAAAATGCGCGAGCCTTCGAGGCCGTGATCCGCTCGATCGGCAGCCGCATCGAGCGGTCGAATTCGATCATGCTGCTGCGGCCATCCTGCACCTCGACCAGCACCGGATAGAGCGAGTAGCTCGGCAGCGTGAACGAGATGTCGGCCGTGCCCTGCCCCGCCCCACCCGGCGAGCAAAACGCGCGGACGAGCAGATTGAGAATGTCGTCGGAGCCGTTGCCCACGATGACGTTTTCCTCGGCGAGACCATGATGCCGCGCGATCGCGGCGCGCAGCGGGCTGCTCTTCGGATTTGGGTAAAGCCGCAGCGAGGCGCCTTCGTCGCCGATCTCGCGGAGCAGCGCTTCCTTCACGCGCGGGCTCGGCGGATACGGGCATTCGTTGGTGTTGAGTTTCACCCAGCCGGCTTCGCTCGGCTGCAGGCCGGGCGTGTAGGCATGAAGCTTCGCGACATGCGGGAGCGCGAGCGAGGTGAGTTGGGACGCGATTTCCTGGGACACGGAAATCACAGACAGCCCGATCCGTGCATGCAGGGCAACTTCTCTGTGAACACGGAGATGTCAGCAGAGCTTCAAGATTCTGTCATTCTGAGCGCAGCGAAGAATCCCGTTGAAGTTTCACAGCCGCGCTCCGCGACGAAGCGCATACTGGATTCTTCGCTGCGCTCAGAATGACAGGTGCGGGGTTATTCCGCTTTCCGCGACGGGGCGCGGGGGCACTCGAACTCAGAGCACGCGCACGCGGGCGGAGCGGCCGTGGGCGTCGAGCTGCTCCATCGCGGCAAACGCGGCCACGATCGGCTCGCCCTTCTTCACGGCGGCGCGGTCGTATTGGATCAGACTCGTGCGGCGCATGAAGTCCGCGACGCGGAGTCCACTGAAGAATCGGCCCGCGCGACCCGTTGGCAGCACGTGACTCGGCCCCGCGGTGAAATCGCCGAGCGCGGTGGGCGTGTAGTTGCCCGTCATGATCGCACCGGCCGTCGTGATTGCCTTCGTGAGTTTCTTCGCGGCGGAGTCGCTCACGAGGAGCTCGAGGTGCTCGGGCGCCACGTAGTTCGCCACTTCCGCGGCCTGATCGAGCGACTTCACTTCGATCGCGAGGAAACCGTGTTCGAGCACGTTTCGCGTTTTTTCCGAACGCGAGATGAGCGCGAGCTGGCCTTTCACTTCCGTCTCGATGGCGGTGAGAATCTTCGCGCTGGTCGCGACGAGGTAGATCTTTTCGCGACCGGAACCGTGCTCCGCTTGAGCGAGCAAATCCGCCGCGGCGAAATCCACGCGCGCGGTGTCGTCGGCGATCACCATCACTTCGCTCGGACCCGGCAGCGAATCGACGCCCACCGTGCCGAACACCTGGCGCTTCGCCTCGCACACGTAGGCGTTGCCGGGACCGTAAACTTTATCGACCGCGCGAATCGTCGCCGTGCCGTAGGCCATCGCACCGATCGCCTGCACGCCGCCCACGCGGTAAACTTCGTCCACGCCAAGCAGGTGCAGCGCCGCGAGCATGCCGTCGGCGATCTTGCCCGACGCATTCGACGGCGTGAACACCGCGACCTCGGGGCAGCCCGCGATCTTCGCGAGCGTGACCGTCATGAGCACCGTCGAGACGAGCGGCACCTGTCCGCCCGGCACGTAGAGGCCGACGCGGCGGATCGGGTCGAACTTCTCGCCGACGATCGCGCCGTGCTTGTTCTTCGCGGTCCAGTTTTCCGCGAGCCCGCGTTTGTTGTAGGCGACGATGTTCTCGTGCGCCGCGACGAGCGCTTTTTTCTCCGCGGCCGGCAGGCGCTTGAACGCCGCTTCGAGGTCCGCGGGCTTCACGCGAAAATCGCGCGCGCGCAGTTTGGCACCGTCGAACTTCGCCGCGTAGTAGGCGACGGCCTCGTCACCGCGAACTTTCACGTCCGCGAGGATGGCGGCCACAGCGTCGGAGATCTCGCGCGGCACTTCCGCGCCACGGCAAAACTCTGCGAGATCTTGGGAAAAGGTCTTGGACCCGAATTGAAGCGTGCGCACGGGGAACGATCTGGAAATCACTGCGCCCGGGCGACGGGCATCTCAAACAGGTCGGGCGAGAGCGGCTCGTTCACCGTGATCTTGGTAAACGTGATCCGCTGGCGCAGCGCCTGTCCATCGGGGGCCTGAATCGTGATGAAAATCTGCTTCGGAAAACGAATGCCGCCGGCGACGATCTCGCCCTCTTCGCGGATGTTGTTGCGATCATTGCCGGTGTAAACGAGGCGGCCGGTCGCGATCTCGAAGTAGCGGTCGTAAACGATCTGATCGCTGTGCACGAAAGAGAGCTTCTCGCACTCCACTCCCTCGATCGTCGCGGGGCCGTGTTCCTCGATCCTGCCGCCGACGCTTTCGATGCCGCGGAAGAAATAGAGATTCTGCCACACGTCGGCGCGCAGTTGCTTGATCTGGTCGGCGGCGAGCAGCGTCTGCTGCCAGCGGTTCGGGTCCTTCACATTGCTGATGCGCGTCCACGCGTCGTAGCCATCGAGCACCTTCACTTCGAGCGCGTCCTGATTGCGGATCTGGATGCGCTGACGATCGGGTTTTTCCAAAAAGATTTCGAGGTCCGCGGTCTGCGACTTCGTGGGATCAGCCGGATCCGGCACCTCGAGCGTGCCGACATAATGCAGCGTGCGGACGGCGTCCAAGACCGCGTCCGGCGCGAGTCGCGCGCGCGCCTTGGCGATGATCGCCGGCTCGGCCCCCGCCGCGCTCGCGACTGTCACCAACACCAAGCCAACAGCCAGAAAACGACGGAAGAAGGACGTGATCATGCGGCGCAGCGTGAAGAAGTTTGCCTCCAATGGGAAGCCCGCGCCGGGTCTTACTCCCACTCGATCGTCGCCGGCGGCTTCGAGCTGATGTCGAACACCACGCGGCTGACGCCCCGCACCTCGTTGGTGATGCGGCTGGAGACCTTCTGCAGCAACTCGTGAGGCAGGCGCGCCCAGTCGGCTGTCATCGCGTCCACGCTCTCGACCACGCGGATCGCGATCACGTAATCGTAAACGCGCTCGTCGCCGAAGACGCCCACCGTCTTGACCGGCAGGAAAACACAGAACGACTGCCAGACTTTATAATACAGGCCCGACGCCATCATCTCCTCGTGCAACACCGCGTCGGCGTTGCGGAGGATCTCGAGCTTTTCGGCGTCGATCTCGCCCATCACGCGCACGCCCAGACCCGGACCCGGGAACGGCTGGCGCCACACCACTTCCTTCGGCAGACCGAGCGCCGCGCCGACCGCGCGGACCTCGTCCTTGAAGAGTTCACGGAGCGGCTCGATGAGCTTCAGCTTCATGCGCTCGGGCAGACCGCCGACGTTGTGATGGGTCTTGATGAGCGAAGCCGGATTGTTGCCGATCGAGACGCTCTCGATCACGTCCGGATAAAGTGTGCCCTGACCGAGGAACTGCGCACCGCCCTTGATGGACTTGAGCGTCTTTTCGAAGACCTCGACGAACGTGCGGCCGATGATCTTGCGCTTCTGCTCGGGCTCGCTGACGCCCTTCAGGCGCTTGAGGAAAATCTTCGACGCATCGACCACCCGCAGGTCGATCTTGAAGTGCTTGCCGTAGAGCTTCTCGACGTAGTCGCGCTCGCCCTTGCGGAGGAGGCCGTTGTCCACGAACACGCACGTCAGCTGCTTGCCGATCGCCTTGTGCAGCAACGCCGCCGCGACCGACGAATCGACGCCGCCCGACAGACCGAGCAACACGCGCGACTTGCCGACCTTGGCGCGAATCTCGGCGACCGAGTGCGCGATGAAATCCTTCGTCGTCCAGTCCTGCTTTGCGCCGCACACGCCGACGAGGAAGTTGCGGATGATGTCCACGCCGCGCTCGGTGTGGAAAACCTCCGGGTGAAACTGGATGCCGTAGAACCCGCGCTTCGCGTCCTGGATACCCGAATACGGCGAGTTGTCCGACTGCGCGATCGCCTCGAAGCCGGGCGGCAGCTTCGTGAGCTTGTCGCCGTGCGAGTTCCAGATGCGCAGCTTGCGCGGCAGACCGGCGAAGAGTTTGCCCGGCTTCTTGATGGAAAGATGCCCGTGACCGTATTCGCGCTCCTTGCTCGGGGCGACTTTGCCGCCGAGGAAGTGACCCATCAGCTGCACGCCGTAGCAGATGCCGAGCACCGGCAGACCGAGCTGAAAAATCCCGCGATCCGGATGCGGCGCGGTCTTCGCAAACACGCTCTGCGGTCCGCCCGAAAGGATGATTCCGATCACGCCGTCGGCGCGCAACTGCTCAGCCGGCGTCGAGTAGTGATAGATTTTCGAGTAAACCTGGCACTCGCGAATGCGGCGCGCGATGACCTGCGTGAGTTGGGATCCGAAGTCCAGGACGGCGATGGTCTGTGGCATGTGCGAGGAGGGAAACGGAAAGCAAAAGGCAAACCGCCAACCGTGCGCAAGCGCTGATTCCACGCTCCGCCTCGGTCCGCTCCCTGCCCCGACTCAAGCCGCATCCGGGCGCGACCTTGGACGCACCTTGTCCCGACCCGGTGCGCACCCGGGCTCGACCGTGGCCGCACTTTGTCTCGACCGCGTCCACATCGTGGCACGACTCGGGACGGACGGTGGTTCGACCCGGTGCGCACTCAGGCGCGACTTGGCGCGGAGTTAACCCTCAAAACCTTCGCGCAGGGCTTCGACAAAGGCGTTGCGCAGGAGCGTGCCGATCGTCGTCCAGAGATCGACCTCGTTGTTTTCGAAGTTGCCCGAGAACGGCGCCTTGGTGGCGACCTTGTCCTCATCATCGCTCTTGAGGACGTTGGCGACGGCGGACACGACCGCTTCCTTCGCTTTCTCGGCGATGTTTTTGTCCGCATCGGAAGGATTCGTGAAATCGAGGTCCTTGAAGAAAGGTTTCACGTAACCCTCGTAGCGGCCTTCCCGCGCGGTCGCCTCGATGAAGATCTCAAACTCGCCGCGCGAAACGTCGGCATCGGCGTAGGCCTTGAGCAGCGCGTTGCACGCGGGAAGCGAGAGCTGCTTCAGCTCAAACTGCGTTTCGAATCGCGGCAGCTCCGCGACGGGATCGGCCCGGATCTCGGCCCGCAGTTGTCCGCCGCCGGTGGTGACTCCGCTCAGCACGACATGCGCCGGCAACTCCTCGCCCGCGTGCCGGTTTTTCAAGCCGGTGGCGCGCACGGTCAGGTTCTCCAGAGCGACGTCGACGCGCGGGTCGTAGCTTGTATCCAGAAAACGGACACGCGACTCCGTCACGTCGAGGCTCGCGAGTTCGAGCGGAAACGCGTCGGCGAGCACGCTCTGCCAGGCGTCGAGTTTTTCGGCGACGTCCGAAGCCTTGTCCTCGACCTCGTCGGCCGCTTTCGAAAGGTCCTCCACGCGTTCGTGTTTCACGATCGTCAGTTCGAGTCCGACGACATCGATGCGCCCGCCGAGCCGGCCGCGTAAAAGCGAATCGGGTGCCCAGTGAAACTGGGCGTGGCGGACGTGCAGCAGCGGCGGATCGTCTTCGCGTGCGTCGCGTTCGTGCAGCCGCAAATTCTCGATGCTGGCCGTGCCGCGCCACAACGAGAGCGTCACGGAATCGACCTCGCCGCGATAGTCGGGGAGTTCGGCGAGTTTGCGGTTGGCGATCGAAGTCGCGATGGGCGAACCGACCAGCCGCACGAGCAGGAGCAGCACGACCGCGACGAGCAGCACCCACAGTAAAATTCTTACGAAACGAGACCCGCCGCCCATGGCAGGAAAAGGACCGCGCCGCGAAGGCGCGCCGGATTGGGCGGAGGGTGTCGCCATGGTGCGCGAGTTCGCTTGGTTCGTGCCAAAGGCGCAAATGCCTAACGTCTCGCAGCTTTGATCCACCGCGAAGGGAACCGAGGCGGAAACCTGCAATCGATGGCGCGGGTTCTGGCGCAAATCGCACTCTTTGGGCCCGCCGCAGCGAACTCCACTTCATGCAACCCTTTTTCAGTTTGTCGCTCGACAGGGCTCAGGCCGGTCGTGCTACTGGCGCGATGCTCCCTTTCTCGCCGAAGCTGAGTGCCACCACGAGCTTGCGTCGTCTGCGTAGGCCGGTGTGGTGCTTGCTCGCCGCGGCGATCGCGGGTGCGTGCGGCTGGTCCGCGATGGCCCGGGCGGAAATGGGCGGCGGAGCCGGTTTGAAGCAGCTCACGTTGGAAGATTTATTGTCGCTCCAAGTCACCACGATGTCGCGCAAATCGGAGTTGTGGTGGGCGGCGCCCGGCGCGGCGGAGGTGCTCACGTCGGAAGACATCCGGCGCACGGGGGCGGAGCGTTTGCCGGATATTCTGCGCTTCGCGACCGGGATGGACGTCGCTCAGGCCAATGCCGGCAACTGGGCGGTGAGCGCGCGCGGCTTCAACGTGCTCGCGGCCAACAAACTCTCGGTGACGATCGATGGACGAAGTCTTTTCACGCCGTTTTTCTCCGGCGTGTTGTGGGATGTGCAGGACACGTTGATCGAAAATCTCGATCGCGTGGAAGTCGTCCGCGGCCCGGTGGGCGCACTGTGGGGCGCGTATGCGGTCAACGGTGTCGTGCAGTTCATCACGAAGCCTGCCGATGCCACGCAGGGCGGGCTCATCACCAGCAGCGTGGGCACTCACGGTCACGTGCGCGCTGCCATGCGCTACGGCCGGCGGATCAATCCCACGACGTTCTACCGCGTTTACGTGAAATATTATCAGAGCGAGTGGTCGCGCGACGAAAGCGGCCGGCCGGTCGCGCCCGAGTTCGATTTTCTCCAGGGCGGTTTTCGCGCCGACTCGTCTCTCGCCAGCGGTGCCACGATCACCCTGCAGGGCGACGCCTACACGAACAAGGGACTGCCGAAAAGCCATCTGCAGACGAACTTCTCCGGCGCAAACCTGCTGGGACGCTGGCAACAGTTCGTCACCGCGGACACGAACTGGGAACTGAGCAGCTACTTCGATTTTACGAAGCGTCTCATGCCCGCGCTGTGGAGCGAGACGCGGCGCACCTTTGCGACGAGCGCGAAGTATTCGACCACGCATGAAGCCCATCAGTGGATGTTCGGCTTCGATGGTTCGATCTCGGCCGATGACATCGGGCAGCTGAGCATCGCGCAGATGGATCCGGAAAGCCGGACGGTGCACAACGCAGGGTTCTTCCTGCAGGACAACGTCGAGCTCGTGCCCCGCCTGCTCTCGCTCACCGTCGGCGCGAAGATCGATCACAACAGTTTCACCGGTGTGGAAATCCACCCCACCCTGCGCGGCGCGTGGACGCCGAATCGCACGCACACCGTCTGGACCGCCGTCTCCCGCGCCGTGCGCACGCCGGTGCGCGTGGACCACGACCTGGTTTTTCGCGCGGAGCCGGTGGACACGGTGCGCGCGACGGATGCGTTCGATTCGGAGTCGGTCATCGCGTTCGAACTCGGTTCGCGCCACCAGCTCAGCGACGACACCGCGATCGAAATCGCGACCTTCTATAACCGGTATACCAGCCTGCGCAGTTACGAGTGGCTCGGCGACGGGACGTATCCCCTCACGTTCGGCAACGGCCTGCGCGCCGACTCCACCGGAGTCGAGCTGACGATCCACCAGCAAGCGGGCGAGCGCGTGAAGTTCCGCGCCTCGTATCGGTATCTCGATCTCGACTTCTCGCGGCGCGCGGGTTTCGACGCGCTGCTCGGCACCAGCGGCGAAGCGAACGACCCCCGACACATCGGCCAGATCACCGCGCATGTCGACGTGACGAGCGCCCTGAATTTCGACGCCACGCTTCGCCACGTCAGCGAACGGCCCGATCCCGCCTCCGCCGCATACACCGTCGTTGATCTCCGACTCGCGTGGCAGCCAAACGGGGATTGGGAAATTTCGGTCGTCGGACGCGATCTCTTCGCGCCGGCGCATCACGAGATTATTCCGACCAACAGCGCGGCCGATCTGATCGGCCCCAGTGCCCATGCGAAGGTGGCTTGGAAGTTCTGACCACGATGCCTTGCCGCCCGTCACACCGCGATTCTTCCGCTCGCGACTGGCGAAACCGCCTCGCCGCGGCGCTGCTGCACCTCACCCCCACGGCGTTGGCACTGCTCGCGTCCGCGCCGCTCCTCGCACCGCAGAACGTCGCAGCCGCAGCGCCGGTGGAAAACTCGAAGGTGAAAGCCGCGATGGTGTTTCATTTCACCGCCTTCATCTCCTGGCCCGAGGTGGCGTTCGCCGACTCCGGTTCCCCCATCGTGCTCGGCATCATCAACGATCCGGAACTCGAGTCGGCGCTGCGCGAAATCGTGCGCGGCGAAACCGTGGGTGGACGCCCGCTTTCGGTCGTGCGGTGTCGCACGCTCGACGATGCGCGGGCGGCGCATCTGGTCTATGTTTCCCGCGCGGAAGCAGGGCATCTGCAGGCGATCCTGACCGGACTCGGCGAGCGGCCGATCGTCACGGTCGGAGAGTTCGGGGGGTTCGCCGAACGCGGCGGAATGATCGAACTCGGCACGCGCTCGGGCGGCCGGGTCGGCCTGCGCATCAATCCCGACGCCATCAAGGCACGCAATCTTTCCGCCAGTTCGAAGCTACTCCGACTCGCCGAAATCGTGTCTAGTCCGCAACCATGAACGCCGTGAAGCCGAGTTCGCTCCGCCGCAAGATCACGGCGATCATCCTGCTGATCAGCTTTAGCGTGCTGCTGGTCGCGGCGGCCGTGCTCGCTAGTTACGAGCTCGTCAGCTCTCGGCGCAATGTGCTGCGCAATCTCGCGATGACGGCGGAGATCACGGCGAGCAACACGACCGCCGCCCTGATGTATCAAGACCGACAGGTCGCCTACGAGGTGTTGGCGGCGTTGCGCGCGGATCCTTACGTCGAGCTGGCCGTGCTCTACGACGCCGCTCGCGAGCCCTTCGTGTCGTTCACTCCCAATGCCGCCGTCGCGAGCAACGCGCTGTTGCGAAGCGCCGACGGCGCCGAAGTCTCCGGCGGACGGGCCGTGATTCAATGTCCGGTCGCACAAGGCGGCACTCGCGTCGGCACTCTTCTGATCGTGAAGAGCCTCGGCGGTGTTTACCACCGCATGACGATCTTCGCGTGGGTGCTCGCGGGCGTGTTGATCATCGGAGCTGCGCTCGCGGTGGCGCTGTCGGCCTTGATGCAGCGCCGCATCTCGGACCCGATTCTCGTGCTCGCACGACTCGCGACGCGCGTGTCACAGAACAAGGACTACAGCGCGCGCGCTGCGAACGGCGGCACCGACGAAATCGGCGAGCTCACGCAGGCGTTCAACGCCATGCTCGACGAGATCGAGCGCAGCCACACGGCGTTGCTCGCTCGCGAAGCTCAACTCGCCCTCGTCACCGACAACAGCTCGGTCTCGCTCGCCCACCTCGACCGCGAACACCGTTTCAAATTCGTCAACCAAACCTACGCCCGGCGTTTCAAGCGCAAGCCGCGCGATCTCATCGGCGTCCACCTCTCGTCCATCATCGGCGAAAAACTCTACGCCGCCTCGATTCCGCACATCCGCGAAGTATTACAGGGGCGACGCGTCGAGTTTGAGTTGGCGGCGCCGTTTCAGGAAGGCGAAGGCTGGGCGCACATCGTCTACGTGCCGGAGATCGGACGCGGAGGCGAAGTGCTGGGCTTTGTTGCCGTCGTGACGGATCTGACCGCGCGCAAACGCATCGAGCAGGAAGTCGAGCGCGCCCGCGACGAGGCGCTGGCGGCGTCGCGCGCGAAGGACGATTTCCTGGCGGCGCTCTCGCACGAGCTGCGCACGCCGCTCAGTCCCGTGCTGCTGCTCGCCAGCGAAGGCGCGAACAATCCGTCGCTGCCCGACACCGTGCGCACGGAGTTCAACCTCATCCGCAAGAGCGTCGAACTCGAAGCCCGGTTGATCGACGATTTGCTTGATCTCACCCGCATCACGCGCGGCAAACTCATCCTCGACCGCAGCGAGTTCGACCTCGCGGACGCGTTGCTCGAAACCATCACGATCCTCAATGGCGAGATCAGCCAGAAAGGCGTCCAGGTCGTGACGGATTTCCACATCACTCCCGCGATCGTGCACGGAGATCCGGTGCGACTCCGACAGGTGTTTTGGAACGTGATCAGCAACGCCGTGAAATTCAGTTCGCGCGGCGGCCGCATCGTGGTCGCGCTGCTGCCGCAGCCCGGTCCGCTCAATCTCCTCATCCGCATCACAGACGACGGCATCGGCATGACGCCGAAGGAACTCAGTGTGGTCTTCGACGCTTTTGCCCAGGGCGAACATGCGCAGTCCACCGGCTCGCATCGTTTCGGCGGACTCGGTCTCGGGCTCGCGATCTCGCGCTCGCTCGTGGAACTCCACGGCGGAGTGATCTCGGCCTCCAGCGCGGGCCGCGGCAAGGGCACGACCATCACGATCGAACTGCTCGCGATGGCGGCCTCGACGGCTTCGTCTCCGTCCCGTCCTCCGTCGGTGGTCGCCGAAGCGCCTGCGCAGATGGAAACCTCCCCCGGCTCGTGCCGGCTCCTGCTGGTGGACGATCATGGCCCCACCCGCGCGACCCTGCAGCAGTTGCTCACCCGACGCGGTTACAACGTTCTACCCGCAGGCTCGGTGGCGGAGGCGCTCGCGCTCGCCGATCAGGGCACGATCGACCTCGTCGTTTCCGACATCGGGCTGCCGGATGGCGACGGCTGCATGTTGATGCAGGCAGTGAAAAAGAAATGGCCCCAGGTCCGCGGCATCGCGCTCAGCGGCTACGGCGCCGACGAAGACATCGCGCGCTCCCGCGCGGCCGGGTTCTCGGCGCATCTCACCAAACCGGTGAACACCGCGTTGCTCGACCGCCGCATCGCCGAAGTGCGCGCGGAAACGCTCGCAGCCGCGCGCCACGAGAGCTGATCGAACTTCGCGTTACGACGCGGCGACGACGCTGGAAAGTTCAAAGAAGCGCAGTCGAATTTAGAGCAATCGCACTTGCCGCTCGCACGCTGGCGCGTGTTCCGTGTCTCCGCCGTCCGCCCCATGTTGCCTTTCGCCCTCTCTCTCTTCACCGGCGCGTTCCTGCTTTTTGCGCTCCAGCCGCTCATCGGCAAATACATCGTGCCTTGGTTCGGCGGCCTGCCCGGCGTCTGGACGACCTGTCTGCTGTTTTTTCAAACGCTGCTGCTCGCGGGCTATGCTTACGCGCATTTCACGTCCACGCGACTTTCGCCGCGGCGCCAGGTGCTGGTGCATCTTTCGTTGCTTGTGCTGGCGATGCTGCTGCTTCCGATCACGCCCGACGCGTCGTGGAAACCGCAGGGCGACGAAGATCCGATCCTCCGCATTCTGGCTTTGCTGACGGTGAGCGTGGGGCTGCCCTACTTCGTGCTCTCCGCGACGGGCCCGTTGATGCAGCAGTGGTTCAGCCGCGCGAATCCCGGCGTGCCGCCTTATCGACTCTACGCGCTGTCCAACGCCGGTTCGCTGCTCGCGCTCCTCGCCTACCCGTTTTATTTCGAATACACGTTTGCGCGCACGATGCAGGCCACGCTGTGGGGCGGAGGACTGGTGATCTTTTCGATCTTCGCCGCGTGGTCGGGCGCGAGAGTTTGGAAGTTTACCGCGCTCGTCTCTCCCGAGAAGAGCGACGATCCCCTCGAGTCGGCGCGGCCGGCTCCGCTCGACACGGTGCTCTGGTTCGTGCTCGCGGCCGTCGCGTCGATTCTGCTGCTGGCGACGACCAACAAACTCACGCAGGACCTCGCCGTCGTGCCTTTCCTCTGGGTGCTGCCGCTGAGCCTGTATCTGCTGACGTTCATCCTCTGCTTCGATCATCCGCGTTGGTATTCGCGCAGCGTGTTTAGCGCGCTGTTCGCGCTCGGCGCGCTGGTGGACGTATATCTGCTCGGCGCCGGACACTCGGCCCGGCTGTGGCAGCAGGTCGTCGGCTACACCATCACGCTCTTCGCCGGCTGCATGATCTGTCACGGCGAACTTTACCGGCTGCGCCCCGCGCCGCGTCATCTCACGCGATTCTATCTGTGGATCGCGGCCGGTGGAGCGACCGGCAGCCTCTTCGTCGCGCTCGGTGCTCCGTATTTGTTTGATGGATACTTCGAGCTTCACGTGGGGCTGTGGCTGACCAGTTACCTGATCGGCGCGCTGTGCTTCCGTCAGCGCACGCGCGCGCTCGCCGCCGGTCTCGCGCTGGGAACGCTCGCGGCGCTCTTCGTGGTTCCGGCGCTTTCGGCCAGCGCGCTGCTCACCAAGGACACGCCTCCGACCTACTGGAGCGAGCTGATGGAGATCCTGAAGCGCGACGGCTGGTTTGTTCTCGGTTTCGCACTGATCGGCGTGGTGACTTTCACGGAAGGCCGCCGCTGGCTCTCGACGTGGCAGCCGCGCGTGGGAGGATTCGTGTTTCTCCTGTCGACCGCGTTCGGCGTCGTGCTCCTGGTGCAGATCGCGCGGGAGCAACGTCAGACGGAGTTCAGCGTGCGCAACTTCTACGGCGTGCTGCATGTGTTCGAACACGATGCCCACGATCCGGCGCTGCACTATCTCTCGCTGGTCAACGGCGTGACGGCGCACGGCATGCAGTTCGTTTCGTGGCCGCAGTCGGCGTGGCCGACGACGTATTACGGGCGCCAGAGCGGAGTCGGTCTCGCGATCGACCGGCTCCCACCAGGCGAACGCCACATCGGTCTGGTGGGATTGGGCGTCGGCACTCTGGCCGCTTATGGCGAGCCGGGAGATCGACTACGCATCTACGAGATCAATCCGGAGGTCATCAAGGTGGCCGAGGATCGGTTCTCCTATCTCTCGCAATCGCGCGCCGAACATCAGCTCGTGCTCGGCGACGCACGGCTCTCGATGGAGCAGGAACTCGCACGCGGAGAGCCGCAGGAGTTCGACGTGCTCGCGCTCGACGCCTTCAGCAGCGACGCGATTCCCGTGCATCTGCTCACCAAGGAGGCGTTCGAGATCTATCTGAAGCATCTCAAACCGGACGGCGTCATCGCCGTGCACACCTCCAATCGCTATCTCAATCTCGAACCAATCGTGCACCAGCTTGCCCGGCATTTTGGCTGCGAGGCATTCACGATCACCGATTTTCCCGACCGGGATAAACGCTGGCTCTACGGCACCACGTGGATTCTGGTCACGCGTAATCCCTACGTGAAAGAAGACCCTGCGATCGCCGCGCTACTCGACGATCCGCCGGCGCCCTTGAAGAGCGGACCGCTCTGGACCGACGATCAGGTGAGCCTCTTCAAGGTTCTGAAATAAGCCGGTCTCTCGCGCACTCCGGCGGCGCGGCGGTTGGGGCGAATCACCGCGAGATGAGCGTCTTGCGGCCGCCAACGCGGACAGCGCCGCTTCATACATGAAAGGGGCACTAGGGTCATCGGGCGAAGCCTGATTGCGCCCTGACGGGAAAACTCCGTGCGGTCGCAGGGGTCTTGGCCGGCGCGCCCGGGGAGCAGTTTCCTCGGGGCCACAACCCAAAAAACCCCCGTATATCATGATCAAGTTATCGTCGGCTCTCGCTTGCCTGGGCGTCGGCCTGACCCTCGCTCTGCCAGCTCAGGCACAGATCCACATTCCGGTCGCAGACATCAGTCTCGCGTTTCCGTCGAGTCCGACCGTCAACGTGCAACTCGGCTCCACCCCGCGCTCGATCATCCCGAGTCCGTTCGTCATCGGCGGCGCCTACGATGAAAGCGCGCTTTGGTTCTGCATGGACCCGCTTCAAACGATGTTCACGAAGACCAGCGGTCTCCCGTCCGGCGCCACGCTGAAGTTCGGCAGCGACAATCCCGCCAACTACGACAAGTGGACCGCGTCTGCGCCGGGATTGTCCGCCGCGCGCCTCCAAAATCTCGCCGACCTGTTCCACGCCTACGCGCCTTCACGCACGGACTCGCTCGTGGGCGCCGCGCTTCAACTCGTCGTGCCGGAGCTCACCAACGAACTCAACGGCTACTCGTTCAGTCTGCTCTCGGGTAAATTCAAAGCCTGGAGTTCGAAGACGGCCGGCAACGCCGTGATCACGCTCGCCCAGGAGATGATCGACCGACTCGACGATGCCGACGTCGCGGGCTTCGGCGATGTCTCCGCGCTGCGCTTCCTGATCGACGGCAAATATGAGACGCGGAAGGGCAAGACCTATGTCCAGGACCTCGTCGGCTATGTGCCCAACTTCACACCGATCCCGGAGCCCTCGACCTACGCGCTCTTCGGTCTCGGCGTGCTGCTGCCGGTCATCGCCCTGCGCTTGCGCCGCCGGGCGAAGGAAAATTCCGGCGCGCTCGCCGCTTGATCGATCACCTCGCTTTTGCGCACGACTTCCTGTGTCGCTGACGCGCTCGAGGCCTCCCGCTTGCGTGGGAGGCCTCTTTTTTGAGAACAGCGTTGTAACAGAAATCTGGATACGAATGCGCTGCGTGCGCGATCGATCTCAGGGCGTCACCGTCACTTTGAAACGCACCCACGTCGGCAAATTGCCGTCGTGGACGCGCAGTTGGAGATAATTTTCGCCCGTCTTGCCCGGCTTCGGGGTGATCTTGAGCGTGCGTTTCTTACCGCTGCCTCCAAGTTTGAGGTTCGATTTCGGCAGCATCTGCGGGTCCTCGGTGTAGACAGTGACCTTTAGTTTCGACGGAGAGGTGAAGTCGTCGTTGACGGTGAAGGCCACTTTCAGCGAGCCGTTCTTCGGAATCACCTGATCAGGAATCGCGCTGATGGTCGGCCGCGCATTCACGCGGATGGTCAAAGTCGCCGAAGTCGAGCCGCCCTTGTTTTTGGCGACCATCTTAACTTTATAGGTGCCCGATTTGGTCGGCGTGCCGTAGATGGTCCGCCACTCCTTGTGATAGCGGAGACCCTTCGGCAGGTTCTTGACCGAGATACTTGATGCCCCCCAGAAGGGAGAAAACACCGTCTCCTCGCCTTTCGTCACCACGATAGTTCCCGAGTAGTTGATCTGCGGCGGCGCAAGCTTCCCGACGCGAACCGACGAGTTCAATTGATCCGCAATGTAAAGGGTGCCTTTCGCGTTTACTGCGATCCCCGAAGGGCCGCGGAAGCGAGCTGCGCTACTCACGCCGTCGATGGCACCGTATTCGCCATACGAACCCGCGTAGATGCTGCCGGTGAGCATACTTCCGGACTTGGAAAGAATGTGAACCGTGCCCGAGCCTCGATCGGCCACGTAGAGCGTGCGATCCGGCGCAACGGCGACTGCGAGCGGTCCCTCAAACGGGGTCCACTCCTCATCATTCTTTGAGTTGGGATAATAACGCGAGTGCACCTTTTTCAGGGCGCCATCCTGGTCGAGTTCAACGAGGTATCCTTCCGCGGTGCCGACATAGGTCGTGCCGTCCAGCGCGACCGCCACCGAAAGGGGCGTCGACGGTTTTTTGGTTCCGAGCCAGTCCTCGATCGGCAGCACAATCGTGGTGACCGCGCCCGACACCGCGATTTTGCGCAGCACGCGATTTCCCGTGTCGGCCACAAAAATTGCTCCGCTGGGATGAACCGCGAGCGCGCGAGGGCTCGAAAAACGCGCGGCAGTTCCGTTGCCGTCGTCCGCACCAGCGAGACCCGGAGAGCCTGCCACCAACGTCAGCGCGCCCTTCGACGTGAGCCGGCGAATGGTGTGCCCGCCGGCGTCCGCGATGTAGAGCGAGCCATCCGATCCGAGCGCCACATCCGCAGGACGGAACAGCCCCTCGTGCTTGATCGCCACCGTGCTGGTGACGCCTTTCGCGGTGATTTTCCGGATCACCCGATTGCCGTAGTCGGCCACGTAAACCACGCCTTTATCGGTGGCGGCAACGCCGGTAGGGAAACGGAAGCGCGCCTTTGCGCCCTTGTCGTTAACGAGGCCTTTGCGCGTCGGACCGGCCAGTGTCTTCACCTTGCCGTTTGCCGCGACCGTGCGGATCGCGTCGTTGCCGGAATCCGCGATGTAAATTGAACCATTGGAGCCAACCGCGATCGCGCCAGGTTGGACGAAGAGCGCCTCGTCGAGCTTTCCGTCGGCGAAACCAGGCACCACGCGATTCAGCGTAGTCACCAGGCCCGCCGGAGTGATTTTTCTCAGGGCATTATTATACCAATCGGCGACCAAGATGTTTCCGGCCGAGTCCACGCTCAGCCCGCCGAGATTCGAGAAACGCGCTTTGCTGCCCTTTGCGTCCACATAGCCTTCTTCGCTACGTTTGCCGGCCAGCGTCGTCACCACTCCCGCCGAAGTAATCTTACGCACCGCATAGTTGCCCTGATCGGAGACAAAAACGTTTCCGCTCGCATCGACCGCCACCGCCACCGGACGGCGAAACCGGGCCTTCGTGCCGGTGCCATTGGCCTTGCCCGCCTTGCCCTTGCGTCCGGCAAACACCGAGAGTTTGCCGCTGGAGCTTGCTTTATAAATTACGTGGTCACTCCAGCTCGCGGCATAGATCGTCCCATCGGTATGCACAGCCAGACCCTCGATGCCGCGCCACGTGGAGGCTTTGGCAACCGTGGACACGACACCTTTCGCGTTGATTTTGCGCAGTGCGCCATTCCCCACGTCGGCAACATACACATTGCCCTTGGCATCGACTGCGAGGCCGCCGATGGCGCCGAACCGCGCACTGGCTCCAGCAGCATCCACATAACCCAACTTCGTCCGCGAACCGGCGAGGATGCTCACATCGCCCTTCGGCGTGATCTTTCGCACCGCATACGAGTCATCCGCCACATAAACGTTGCCTGCCGCATCCACCGCGACCGCCTCAGGCAGACGCATCTGCCGATTGGCTGCAGCCTTGGTCAGTTTGCCACGTGGCCCCGCCAGGGTCTCGATTTTATAGGGCGTCTCGTAACGAGACGTCTCTTCTGCGGAGACGACGCTCGTCGCGAAAACCGCACTCGCGATAATCGGCAATCCGCGCACCGCCCAAACAGACGCGCGCCATCCGCGCAATCGAGACACCAAGGACCGACAAAGCTGGGGTATCATACTTCGATTTCACAAGCCGCCGCTCCCGCAATCAACCCGCAAAACCGGGAAAATATCCCGGCAATCAACGGACCAAACGCGGGATAAGCATTTTTCTTCCGGTGGGAAGAGCGCATGCGACGGGCGCTAAAGTCACGCCACGGCGAGGTCGACGCCAGCGGGTGACCTCCACGCTAAAGGACGATTTCAGCGCCTCATTTCACCCTTACATTGAAGCTCAACCGCGTCTCCGCCCAGCCATCGGACACAATCATCGATAGAGGTCTTTCCCGTCTTCTTTGGCACGGGCGTGATCGTAAGCGTGCGCTTCGAGCCCGTGCCACTGAGTTTGAGATTCCCGGTGGGCAACAATGCAGGCGAGCCATCCGTATAGACGTCGACCCGCAAGTCGCTCGCGGCGGTATAGTCATCCTGGAGCGTGAAAGTTACCTTCGCCGATCCGTTCTTGGGAATGACCTGATCCGCGATCTCGCTGACCTCGGGCGGCAGATTCACCCGGATCGTTAACACCGCAGAGGTGGTGCCGACCTTGTTCTTCGCGGACACGTTTACCTTGTATTCGCCCTCGGTGTCTAATGTGCCCTCGAGCGAACCATCGACGAAGCTGACACCCGTGGGCAGTTCTCCCGTCACGCCCGCGTTTTGTTCACCCCAAAACCCCAGAGAGCGTTGGAAGGCTTCTCCTTTGTTCACCACTGCAACGGGGTAAAGGTGGACCGGCGCAGCTGGCTTAACCACGCGCACCGCCGAACTCATCTGGTCGACCACGTAGGCTGTTCCCTTCGAATCGACCGCCACTCCCGTGGGTGTCCGGAAGCCCGCCTTCCAGGCAAGTCCCTCGACCGGCTCTGCAGCTCCACCGGCGACCACACGCCCATACAAATATTTGCCGTCTTTTTTAACTCGCGAGAGTTCCCCAAAGACCGTCGTGACATACAGCGTGTTTTTCGGCCCCGTCGCGACGGCGAGCGTGCCATTCAAACCGATGATCGCATTTTCATCGTTCGCCGGCGCGCGGGAATGAACCGTCGTATAGTATCGGCGGAACTTTCCACTCGAAGAGAACTCCGCCAGGCCGCTTCTCCCGGTTGCGACAAACAGCGAACCATTTTTAACCACTGCCACGGAGAGCGGCACTGCGTCCTCAGCGGGCCAGACGTTCTTGTTCTTGGGCACAGGAATGGTCGTGACCTTCCCCGCAGGGGTAATCTTGCGCACGGCACGGTTGCCCGCATCAGCCACGTAAACATTGCCATTTGCGTCGACCGCGATGCCGCGTGGATGAGAGAAACGCGCCGCGCTGCCCTTTCCGTCCGCCGAGCCTTTCTTGCCTGGCGAGCCCGCGAGCAGCACGAGTTTCCCCTTCGTCGTCCACTTCCGCACCGTGTGGCCACCGCCGTCCGAGATATAGAGCGTTCCGTCGTCGCCCACCGCTACGTCCGAGGGCTTCATTTTACCTTCGTGCGGGATCGAAAGCGTCTTCACCGCGCCGTTGGCGTCGATCGTCCGGACCCGGCTATTTCCAAAATCGGCGACATAGAGTAGCCCCGACTTACCCAACGCGATTCCCGATGGATAACGAAAACGCGCTGAGATCCCCTTCGCATCGACCAAGCCACGCCGCACCGGCGCAGCCAGCGTCGTCACCTTGTCGCTGGTTTTTAGGATGCGAACGGCATCGTTCCCGGTATCCGCAATGTAGAGACCCTTCGGTCCCCAGGCGATGCCCGACGGCCCTGCGAAATAGGCGTTTTTCCGCGCTCCATCGCGCAGGCCGTAAATGCGATTATTGAGAGTGCTGACGCGCCCGGCAGGCGTGATCTTGTGCAGGGCATTCCCCACAGAAGTGGCCAAATACACATTGCCGGCGGAGTCCACCGCGATGTCCGGCGCAAACATCTGTTTGAGCGCGGGAATCTCCCATGTCGTCACCGCACGATTGGGCGAGATTTTACGCACAACCTTTTCGTCGAGAACATAGAGATTGTCGGCGGAGTCGAACGCTAGCGCGCCGACGTTTTGGAACCGTGCTTTCGAACCCTTCCCGTCCTTGAGACCATCGCTCCCTCGTTTCCCCGCGAAGACCGACCGTTTCCCTTTCGGGGTGAACTTGTAGATAACGTAGTTCTCCGCGACATACACATTGCCGGCAGAGTCCACCGCCAGCTCACCGGGATAGAAGTCACGTATACCTTTGTCGTTTTTTTTTGCGCCGCCAGAACGTCGACACCTTGCCTTTCGGGGTGATCTTCCGAATTGCGGCATGCCTGCTCTCAGCCACGTAAACGTTTCCGGCTTTATCGACGGCCAACCCGGCAATTTTCCCGAAACGCGCCGCCTTCCCCACTCCATTGACGTAGCCCGACTCCGTGCGTGATCCCGCCAAGATGCTCACCGCACCACTCGGCGAGATCTTCCTCACGGCAAACGTATCGTCCGCGACGTAGGTGTTTCCTTTCTTGTCGACGGCAAGCAGGCGCGGCCGGTTGAGGTTCTTGTCCGTGGCCGCCTTCGACCGCTTCCCTTCCGGGCCCGCCAAAGTCTCCACGGCATGAGGTTCCGCGTATTCGTAGATTTGATGATCTTGGGCGGAAACGGCACCGAGCAACGTGACGAACAACCCGATATAAACACCACACCGACGCAGCATCGCGCCGACCTCAAATCGAAGCTGAGGGACCATACCGCATATCACCGCCGCCCACTTCCGCAATCAACCCGCAAACCCGGGAAAATGTCCCGAGGTTTTGCTTTGCTGTAGTATACGCCGCCATCATGAAACGCATGGCCCGGACGTCTACAGCGGCGCTGTCGCCCCACAAAAAAAAGGCGCACCGCATCGCGGTGCGCCCCGGCTTGTATCAAATCACACGCTTACCAGATCTCCACACGCTCGCTGGCGGGGCGGAGCATTGGGGACGGCTCGGGGATCTCGAACGCGCGATGGAACTCCTCGAGATTCGAAAGCGGTCCGTTCACGCGGAATTTCGCCGGCGAGTGCGGATCGGTGTTCACCTGCAAGCGGAGCTGCTGGTCGCGGATGTTCATGCGCCACACGGTCGCCCAGCTCAGGAAGAACCGTTGCTCGGGCGTGAAGCCGTCGATCTTTGTCTGCGGCTTGCCCGCGAGCGCCTTCTGCAGCGCCGCATACGCGATCTTCAAGCCGCCGAGATCCGCGATGTTTTCGCCCTGCGTCAGCTCGCCGTTCACGTGCAGGTCGTCGATCGCCACGTATCCATTGAACTGCTCCACGATCGCCTTCGCGCGTTCGGCAAAACGCTCCGCGCTCTCCGCGCTCCACCAGTCGGTGAGGCTGCCGTCCGCCGCATACTGGCGGCCCGTGTCGTCGAAGCCATGCGTCATTTCGTGACCGATCACGGCGCCGATGCCGCCGTAGTTCACGGCGTCGTCCGCATCCGCGTCGAAGAACGGCGGCTGCAAAATGCCCGCGGGAAACACGATCTCGTTCATCGTCGGGTGATAGTAGGCATTCACCGTCGGCGGCGTCATTTCCCACTTCGCACGGTCGACGGGGTGGCCGATTTCTCCGAGCTCACGGCGTGTGTTGAACTCCCGCGCGCGGAAAACATTTCCGACATACGACTCCCGATTCACCTGCAGCGCACTATAGTCGATCCACTTGTCGGGATAACCGATCTTCACGCGGAAGCCGTTCAGCTTCGCCAGCGCCTTCTCACGCGTCGCGTCGTCCATCCACTCGAGTGTGGTCAGACGCTCGCGCAGCGCCGCCCGCAGGTTTTCCACGAGCTCGAGCATCCGCTGCTTCGAAGCCGGCGGGAAATGCTCCTTCACGTAGAGCTGGCCGAGCGCCTCGCCCACGGAATCATCGATCGTCTCAAGCACGCGCTTCCAGCGATCGAGCAGCGCCTCGGCGCCGGTCAGCGTCTTGCCATAGAAGGCGAAATGTTCGTTCACGAACTTCTCGCCGAGATACGGCGACGCGCTGCTGAGCAGATGCCAGCGCAAATACGACTGCCAGTCCGCGAGCGAGACGCTGGCGATTTCCGCATCGAACGCTTTCAGAAAGTCAGGCTGCATCACATCGACGACGTCAGGCGCCGCGATGCCGAGCGCCGCGAAATAGCGCTCCCACGCGAAGTGCGGCGTCAGCGCCTGCACCTCCGCGAGCGGCAACTTGTTGTAGTTGGCCACCGGATCACGCAGTTCGACGTTGGTGCGCGAACCGCGCGCCAGCGCCGTTTCAAGTTTCATGATCGCAGCCGCGCGCTCCTGCGCCTTGGCCGGTTCGTCGCCCGCGAGTTCGAGCGTGCGCGCCACATGCGCCACATACGCCTGACGCAGCTCTTCCGACTTTGCATCCTCTCGCAGATAGTAATCGCGGTCCGGCAACCCTAGACCCGCCTGACTCACGGCCGCGATGACGTTCTCCGTATCCTTCGGATCCTGCTCCGCGTAGATCTCGAAGCCTGCCGCGATTTCCAGGAGATGAAACCGCGCCAGCAACGCCGGCAGCTCCGCGCGGTCTTTCAGCGCCGCGATCTTCGCCAGCTCCGGCTGCAACGGCGCCAACCCCACACGCTCCACTGCGGCCTCGTCCATGCCGCTCGCATAAAAGTCGCCCACGAGTTGGCCGATCGCGCCGGGCTGTTTTCCCGCCGCCGCCTGCTCGAGGATCGCGTGCAGCGCCTTCTTGTTAAAGTCGTCCAGTTCGTGAAACGCGCTCCACCGGCTGTAGGCCGCCGGGATGGGATTGCTCTTCTTCCAACCACCGTTGGCGAACTCGTCGAAGTCCTCGTGCTGCCGCACGATCGGATCGAAGTTCTTCGGATCGATGTTGGCCTGAGCCACACCGGTGAAACAAAGCGCGGCTGCGAGCGCCGCTGTGAATTGTGAACGCATGCCGGACTTTTCGCATTTCGCCGCGCCCCCGCAAGTCACCCGTGCACAACGGCGCTCTCGCAGGATGAACGGTGCCGCAAACCATCGTCTTCTATTGCCGAAGCCAAGCCGCACCTTGGCTCGACCGTGTTCGCACCGTGGCTCGACCCGGTCCGCAACGGGTCCCGACTCGGTCCGCACTCTGGCACGACGCGGTCCGCACTTTGGCACGACGCGTTTCGGGACTTGGCCCGACTCACGTCGACGAGCAGACTCCGCGCAGCCCTCGCCTGCATGAGTTCATTGCCGTCCGACCCGCCCCTCGATCGCGAAGCCAAATGGCTCGCGCGCACGTATCAACCGCATGCGCCCAATCTCACCGTGCGCGCGGTCCTCATTGGCATGCTCATCGGCATCGCGATGTGCCTCTCCAATCTCTACGTGTTTTTCAAAACCGGCTGGAGCATGGGCGTGACGTTGACCGCGTGCATTCTCGCGTTCGGTTCGTTTCAACTGCTGCAGGCGCTGCGGCTCGTGAAGAAACCGCTCGGCGCGCTCGAAAACAACGCACTCACCACCGTCGCTTCGGGCGCAGGCTACATGACGGGCGGTGGCAACATGGCCGCACTCGGCGCGTTGCTCATGATCACCACGGTGCGGCCCGACACGTTTTCGCTCATCGTGTGGTATGGACTCATCGCGGCGCTCGGCGTCTTCGCGGCGATTCCGATCAAGCGACAACTGATCAATAAAGAGGGCCTGTCGTTTCCCACCGGCACGGCGACCGCCGAAACGATCGCCTCGATTCACGAGGCCGCCGCCGGCGCGGGTAAAAGCAAGGCGCTGTGGCTCGCCGGCTCGGGCGCGTTTGCCGCGGTGATCACGTTGCTGCGCGATGCGTGGCACATCATTCCAACCACGATCGCGATCCCGTTCACACTCGCGGGTCGCTCCCTCGCCGAGTGGACGCTCGCACTCAAGGCCGAGGTCGTGCTGATCGGCGGCGGCGCGCTCATGAGTTTTCGCACGGGCTGGTCGCTGCTGCTCGGCGGGCTGCTCACGTATGGCGTGCTCGCTCCCACGCTGCTCGCGCAGGGCGAAATCGCGACCGTGAGTTACAAGACAATCGTCGCGTGGACGCTCTGGCCCGGCGCCGCGATTCTGGTCGCGTCGGGACTCACCTCGTTCGCGCTCGATTATCAGAGCATCGCGCGCTCGTTCGGCGGACTCACCCGGATCTTCTCGCGCAATCCGCGCACGACCGAAGGCAACAACGAACTCGCCCGCGTCGAGTGCCCCGAGTGGTGGTTCCCGCTCGGCTTCATCGTGCTGTCGCCACTCGTGGTGTGGTTGATGGTCGTGCTGTTTCAGATTCCCGCGTGGGCGGGACTCGTCGCGATCCCGCTCGCGGTCGCGATGGGTTTTGTCGCGGCGCGCGTGACCGGCGAAACCGACGTCACGCCGACGAAGGCGCTCGGCCCGGTCACGCAGGTGATCTACGGCGTGATCACGCCGGGAAATCTCAGCGGCAACATCATGTCGGCCAACGTCACGGGCGGCGTGGGTCTGCACGCGGCCGATCTGCTTACGACCTTGAAGACGGGCTGGCTGCTCGGCGCGAAACCGCGTCACCAGTTTTATGCGCAGCTCTTCGGCGTCGCGATTGGCGCGGCGATCATCGTGCCGGCGTTCAATCTGATCATTCCCGATCCCAGCGTGCTCGGCACCGAAGCGTGGCCCGCGCCGTCGTGCGTCGTGTGGGCGGGCGTGTCGCAGGCATTTTCGCAGGGACTCGACGCGCTGCCCGGCTCCGCGCGCAACGCGATCCTGGTTGGTTTCGCGCTCGGCGTGGCGCTCGCGCTCGCGGAAAAATTCGCCCCGAAGAAACTGAAGCCGCTGCTCCCCTCGCCCGCGGGCCTCGGCATCGCGATGGTGATTCCCGGCTCGAACTGCATCGCGATGTTCATCGGCGCCGCCGCCGCGGAGTGGATGCGCCGCAAGTATCCGTCGCTCGCCGAAAAAACCGTCGTGCCCGTTGCGTCCGGTTTGATCGCCGGCGAAAGCCTCATGGGCATCCTCATCGCCGCGCTGATCGTCACCGGTGTGATGGCAGCGTAAATGGGCTCACGTTTTCGAAGACGCAGAGTTGAACCGGGCGCCGCCGTTTAGGAAACCGCTGCTCACTGCTCCCCTTGGTTTGTCATTCTGAGCGAAGCGAAGAATCCAGTTCCCGTTTCGCCACGGTGCACGGCTGCGAAGCTCCAAGTGGATGTCAGGCTAGCCTTCGGCTGAACTTCGCTTCGCTCAGAATGACAGAAACGAAGCATTCCTCTCTCGCCGCACGCCGCTCACTCACCGTTTCGCGGTCGCGTCCTTGAGTTCCTGATACAGCCGCGCGAGTTCGGGCATCGCCGCGCCTTTCGCCTGCGCACGACGGAGCGGTTCGCCCCAGATCGATTCGATCTCGACTTCGCGACCGGCGCGGAAATCGACGAGGCTCGACGGCTGATACGCCCCCATCGGCGGTGTCACGTCGAATTGCTGCTTCAGAAACTCGTCGGAGATGTTCGTGCCGAACAGCGCGGCGGCGGACTGCACTTCGCGCATGAGCGCATGCACGCGCTGCGCGAGCGTCGGATCGGCACAGATGCGATCGGTGGTGATGTTGCCCGCAACGGCGAGGCCGTTGAACGGCACGTTCCACACGAGCTTGTGCCAGCGCGCGCTTAGAAGATCGTCGACGAGTTTCACTTTTACGCCCGCGGCTTTGAACTGGTCGGCCAGCGCCCGCGTGCGCTCGTTCGCCGGGCGCCCGAATTCACCGAGCGTGATGCCGCCGACGTGAAATACCGAAACTTCGCCCGCGCCCGTGCGCGTGGAAGCGATGAACGCCAGCGAGCCGAGCACGCGCTCCGCGCCGACGATCGACGCGATCTGCTCGTCGGCGCCGAGGCCGTTTTGCAACGTGAGCACGGCGGTGTCGGGACCGAGCAGCGGCGGCAGCAATTTCGCGAGTGCGTCGTTCGCGGTCGTCTTGAGCGTCACGAGAACGAGGTCCACCGGGCCAATCTCCTCCGCAGACGCGAAGACGGAAACCGGCCGCAACTCCTCGCGCGTGTCGTTCTCCCTCACGTTGACGACGATCGAGCCGCGCGCGCGCACCGCATCGAGATCGCGGCGCATGAGGAAGCGCACGTCGGCCCCGCCGAGGCCGAGTCGCGAACCATAAAAGAGACCGAGCGCACCGGAACCGACGACGGCGACTTTCTGAAAAGCGATACTCACCCCTTGAACCAAACACCCGCAGCAGCGCGGCGCCAGTTCGGTTTCGAGCGTCATGTGGGATCGCGTTGTGCTCATTCGCATTTTCGCAACGAAATGCCCGTGGCGCTAATACTTCCGTGCGGATCACGCCGATTGCACGAACGGGGTTGCCCGAGTGCTCGGCGCGCTTTGTTTGGCTGACATGAAAGCCGTCGTGTTTGCCCAACCCGGTGCTGCCGATGTTCTCACGCTCGCCGAGCGTGATCAGCCAACGATCGGCCCGGACGAGGTTTTGATCCGCGTGAAAGCCGCCGGCGTGAATCGCGCCGACGTGATCCAGCGCAAAGGCCTCTACCCCGCGCCTCCGGGCGTCGCGGCGGACATCCCCGGTCTCGAAGTCGCGGGCGTAGTGCAGGCGTGCGGCGCCGCCGTCACGCGTTTCCGCGTGGGCGATCGCGTGTGCGCGCTGCTCGCGGGCGGTGGTTACGCGGAGTTCGTCGCCGTCAACGCGGGCCACTGCCTGCCCGTGCCAGAAAACATTTCCTTCACCGATGCGGCCGCGCTACCCGAGGCGTTGTTCACGGTGTGGTCCAATGTGTTTCAGCGCGGACGCCTCCAGCCGGGCGAGACATTTCTGGTGCACGGCGGCACGAGCGGTATCGGCATGGCCGCGATCCAGCTCGCGAAGCAACTCGGCTCGCGTGTGTTCGCGACTGCGGGCTCCGAGGAAAAATGCCGCGCCGCCGAAGCGGCCGGCGCCGAGCGCTGCATCAACTACAAGACGACCGATTTCGAAACCGCGTTGAAGAGCGAAGGCGTTGATGTGATCCTCGACATGATCGGCGGCGATTACTTCGCGAAAAACATCAGCCTGCTGCGTCCCGAAGGACGTCTCGTTTTCATCAACTCCGCCAAGGGTGCAAAGGTGGAACTCAACCTCATGCACGTGATGTCGCGCCGCCTCACGATCACCGGCAGCACGCTTCGCAGCCGCGAGGTCGAATTCAAGACCGCCCTCGCCGCTGAGATCGAGCAGCGCGTGTGGCCGCTCGTCGCCGACGGACGCTTCCGCGCGAATGTGTATAAGGTTTTCCCCTACGGCGAAGCCGCCGCTGCGCATCGCCTGATGGAAAGCAGCGAGCATATTGGAAAGATCGTGCTCGAAGTTCCCTGAGGAGCTGCGCTTAAACTTCACGCTCATCCCCATCATTTCCCCCCATGAGTAACCTCGGATTCGGAACCAAAGCCCTCCACGCCGGCCAGCAGCCGGACCCCACCACCGGCTCGCGCGCCGTGCCGCTCTATCAGACCACGAGCTACGTGTTTCGCGACACGGAGCACGCCGCGAATCTCTTCGCGCTGAAGGAGCTCGGCAACATCTACACGCGTATCATGAATCCCACTACAGCCGTGTTCGAGGAGCGCATCGCCGCTCTCGAAGGCGGCTCGGGAGCGCTCGGCCACTCGTCCGGCCAGTCCGCCATCACGGACGCGATTCTCAACATCCTCGGCGCCGGCGATCACTTCGTCTCCGTTTCCCAGCTCTACGGCGGCACCTACAATCTCTTTCACCACACGCTGCCGAAACTCGGCATCGAGGTGTCGTTCGTCGACGCCAACGATCCCGACAGCTTCCGCCGTGCGCTGCGCCCCAACACGAAGGCGTTTTACGGCGAAGGTCTCGGCAATCCCGCGCTCAACATCTTCCCGTTCGAGGAAGTCGCGAAGATCGCGCGCGAGGCCGAGGTCCCGCTGATCATCGACAACACCTGCCTCACGCCCTACCTCAACCGCCCGTTCGAGTGGGGCGCCAATGTCGTCGTCCACTCGACCACGAAATACATCGGCGGGCACGGCACCTCGATCGGCGGCATTGTCGTTGACGGCGGCAACTTCGACTGGGGCCGCGGCCGCTTCCCCGGTTTCACGCAGCCCGACGCGAGCTACCATGGCCTCGTGCACTGGGATGCGTTCAAGAGTTTCCCGCCCGCCGGCGGCGCGAACATCGCCTACATCATGAAAATGCGCCTCCAGCTCCTCCGCGACGTGGGCGCATGTATCTCGCCGTTCAACGCCTGGACCGGTATCCAAGGTTTGGAGACGCTTCACCTGCGCATGCAGCGCACGTGCGAAAACGCTCTCCAGGTCGCCGAGTATCTCTCCTCGCACTCGAAGGTCACGTGGGTCAACTACCCCGGCCTCAAGACGAGCCCCAACCACGCGGTCGCGAAAAAGTATCTCAAGGGCGGCTTCGGCGGCCTGCTCGGCTTCGGCGTCAAGGGCGGCTACGAAGCCGGTCGCAAGCTGATCGAGTCGCTCAAGCTCTTCTCGCACCTCGCCAACATCGGCGACGCGAAGTCGCTCGCGATCCATCCGTCGAGCACCACGCACAGCCAGATGACCGAGGAGGAGCAAAAGGCCTCCGGCGTCACGCCTGACTACGTGCGCCTTTCGGTTGGCATCGAGGACTTCGCGGATCTCCAAGCCGACCTCGAGCAAGCGCTCGCGAAGCTCTGATCGAGCGACGCGCCACCTCGCGTTTTTCTCAGCCCGGCCTCACCCGCCGGGCTTTTTTGCGCCCGGCGGTCGGCGAGCTTTCGCGCTTTTCCCGCCACCGATTGTCGATTGAATCGGTCCATCCACACGGATGAACGGTCTGCACACGTCTCTCTACACGGCGGCACTCACGCTGTGTTTGTTTTCCGCCGGTCTGCTCGGCGCGCGCGAACGGCGGGCCGGACGTTCGCTCGACTACTTCACCATCTTCCTCGGCGTGGAGGCATTCGGCTTTGCGCTGGAGGTGTTGATGGCGCATCCGGCGACTCCGCTGAAATCGCTCTGGCTCGGATTGCGCTTAAGCACCGCGTTGCTGATGGCGCCGGTCTTGTGGTTGGCGGTGCGGGAAATCGTCGAAGGTGCACGCCCGGCGTTCGCGTCGCTCGGTCGCACACAGCTCACGTTGATGGCTGCAGGTTTCCTTTGCGTGACACCGCTGATCGCGCGCGCGCACTTCGGCTTGGACTATGTCGATCCGGCCAATCTCACGAGCGCGTGGCACTCGCGGCTGATCCACGGCGGGATGCTCGCCTGCATCGGCATCTTCGTGTGGCAGGTGCCTTTTTATCTCGGCCGCTGCCGTCGGCTGTTGGTGATCCAAGCAGATGCGGAATCATCCACGGGCGTTGACGGCTCGCCGTCCTCTCGCGCTTGGCTGCATCTTCCGCTCGTGATCGTCGCCACCACGTGGGTCTTTGGCGTGCTGCGGGTCGTGCAATGCATCACACACGCCGACGCCAGCCTATTGGTGCTCGGTGCGTTTGTGGAAGTGAGCATCGTGGTCGGTTCGATTTACCTCATCGTGCGTCATGCCGCGCTCGGAAACACCGCGTCGCCCATTTTGGTGGAAAACGTGTCCGTGTCCGCGCCGCCACCGACTCACTCATCCTCCTCGGAGTCGAAATATGCCCGGGCGCGGCTCGATCCTGAAGTGCGCGCCCGAATTCGGCGGAAACTCGAAACCGCGATGACGAGTGGCGCGCTCTACGCCGACAGCCTGCTCAGCTTGCGCAAGCTCTGCGCCGAGCTGAAGGAAAACGCCCACGCTGTTTCCCAGGTGATCAACCAGGACCTGCAGTCCAATTTCTACGAACTGGTGAATCGCCACCGGATCGAGCGCGCGAAGCAGTTTCTCCGGGAATCGCCCGACAAGACCGTGCTCGAGATCGCGCTGGAGGTCGGCTTCAACTCGAAGTCGACCTTCAACACTGCGTTCCGCCGCTACGTCGGCATGACGCCGACCGAATTTCGCGCGAGTAACGCACCGGCTTCGTAAGTCTCTGCGGACGAGCCGTCCGATTCGGACGCTCCACGCGTTCGAGCCGTTCGGCTCGAACGATCGCACCACGAGAATCGCGTAATCTGCGCCCGTCTCGAGCCGCACGGGCAACGACGCTCGCCGGTGTTCGAGGCAGTTTTCCGCCTCTCGTTCGATCCCATGATTTGGTTGCTCCGCTCCGCCGGTTTCGTGGCCGTCGCCCTCGCCTCGCTCTTTCTCACTCCCCGCACTCATGCCGCCGAAACCGCATCGCGCGGCACCGTGGTCACCGCACACCTCCAATCCCACGCGCTTCGCGAAACGCGCACCGGGCTGGACCCCAACCGCAGCGTCAAAGTCTACCTACCGCCCGGCTATGCGGACTCCGGCAAGGCGTATCCAGTCGTGTATTACTGCCACTCGATCAACTGGAACCCGGAAAAGATGTTCGAGGACGGCAACCTCGTGCGCCTGATCGAGCGCGCCGTCGCCGCCGGTTTCGTGCCGGAGTTCATCCTCGTCGCCGCCGACTACAGCTCGCCGACGATGGGCAGTTGGTTCGAAAACTCGTCGACGACCGGACGCTGGCTCGACTTCACGATCGACGAACTCGTGCCGTTCATCGACGGACGGTTCCGCACGCTGCCGCAGCGTGAGAGTCGCGCCATCGTGGGCGATTTCCTCGGCGGTTACGGCGCACTGAAGTTCGCCATGCTGCGGCCCGATCTCTTCAGCGTCGTTTACGCGATGCATCCGGTGGCGACCGGCAGCGGCTTGATGCCGATGCAGTCGATGGTCGACTGGCGCCGGCTGCACGCCGCGAAATCGTTCTCCGACCTTTGGAGCGACTACTACGCGCCCGGCTTCGTCGCGATCGCGCAGGCGTATCTGCCGAATCCCGACCGCCCGCCTTTCTACTGCGACTTCATCGTCGAGCTGGTGAACGGCGAGCCGACGCTCAACGCCGCCAACGTCCGCAAGATGGAGCAGGGTTTTTACCTCGACGAACTCCTGCGGGAAAAAGCCGACAGCCTCCGGCAGATGCGCGGACTCGCCTTTGACTGGGGCCGCTACGACGTGACGCAAAGTCACGTGTATTCGAACCAGGCGTTCACGCGCACGCTCGATCAGCTCGGCATCGAACACACCGCCGAGGAATACAACGGCAACCAGTGGGACAAAAACTGGACCGCCGACGGCCGCTTCTACACGCGCGTCCTGCCATTTCTCGGCCGCCACCTCGTGGTTGGCACGCCCTGAAACACCCACGCCACATCGTAGTTCACACCCGCACTTTCCGCCTTCCATGAACACCACTCTACTTCGCGTCCCGTTTCTCTGCTGGTTTGCCATTCTCTGCCTGGCAGGTCCCGTTGCCACCCGCGCCGCGGATGCTCCCGCACTTGCCGTCGTCTCTCACTCGCTCACCTCGACCGTGCTGCGGGACACGCGCACCGGCCTCGATCCCAACCGCGACTTCCGGGTGTATTTGCCGGCCGGATACGCCAGCTCCGGCAAGTCCTACCCCGTCGTGTATTTTTGCCACAGCCTCTTCCAATCGCCCGAACAAGTGGTGGCCGACGGCAACCTGCTCCGCCTCGTCGAGCGCGGTTTCGCCTCTGGCAAAACACCTGAGTTTATCCTCGTGATCGGCGACTACAGTTCGCCCACGACCGGCAGTCTTTACGAAAACTCTCCGGCGACCGGTCGCTGGCTCGACTACACGGTCGAGGAACTCGTGCCGTTCATCGATCGCACCTATCGCACGTTGCGGCGTCCCGAGAGTCGCGCGCTTGTCGGCGAGATGATGGGCGGCGGCGGCGCGTTGATGCTCGCGATGCGCCACCCTGACGTCTTCGGCATCGTGTATGCGCTCAACCCCGTGCGCACGGGCACGGGACTTCTGCCGGTGCAGACTTATCCGAACTGGGAAAAAATCCACGCCGCGAAGTCCTTCGCCGATCTCCAGGGCGATCCGATTTCGCAGATTTTCGTGACGATGAGTCAGGCGTTTCTGCCTAATGCCGATCGCCCGCCTTTCTACTGCGATTTCCTCATGGAGAAACGCGATGGCCAGCTCGTCTACCATCCGGAAAACGCGCGCAAACACGTCGCCGGCTTCGCGCTGGTGGAGATCGCCGACGCCTACGCGGAGAATCTGCGCCGCTTGCGCGCGATCGCGTTCGACTGGTCACGCTACGATCCGATCCAGGATCACGTTTACGGCAGCGCGGCGCTCTCGCGAAAATTCGATCTCCTCGGCGTCGACCACGAAGCCGAGGAATACCGTGGCATCTACTGGACCGAAAACTGGCGCGAGCACGGCCGCTTCGACGCGCGCGTGCTTCCGTTTCTCGCGCGCCACCTCGTGTTCTAAACGCACGCAATCCGTCCCACATCCCGACCCGATCCGCACCCGGGCTCGACGCGGTGCGCATCTCCTCGCAACCCGAGCCGCACCTTGTTGCGACATGGTGCGCACCTTGTCGCGACCGTGTGCGGACCTTGGCTCGACCGTGTCCGCACCTTGGCTCGACCCGGTGCGAACTTTGTCCCGACTCGGGACGCACTCAG
>ENA-UOVV01000233-UOVV01000233.1-compost-metagenome-genome-assembly--contig:-NODE-233-length-81223-cov-19.544673_pt1 | contig 81223 bp, 83 predicted proteins | sample MGYA00238155_ERZ761577 | MGnify/ENA primary metagenome ERZ761577 (study PRJEB28898, sample SAMN06268775) | compost metagenome | isolation source: Emeryville, CA | place: USA:Emeryville, CA | collected... | reverse complement strand
ATATAAAGCCAGAACCATTATCCCTAAAATCACCATTGCCGGACGGGAAAACTTCATAAGCAATACGAATACCGGAAAGAATACATAAAACACCAGTTCATTTCCGATAGACCATAGCCCTACAGCATAATAGCTGTCCCAGCTTACAAATCCGAAAAGCCCGGAAAGATTGAGCAATAATTTTTGAGCCTGCGGAACTCGGATGGTGACCATCAGATTTAGGATAATCACCAGCCACATCAACGGATAAATTCTAAAGAACCTTTTTTTGAAAAAATCTGTCAGCCCGGAAGTGGAGGCATCTAATTTATTGAAATAGACATGATACAGAGTAAGACCGCTTAAAATGTAGAATAAGGATACACCGTAAACTCCAATTCGTGACATGGCAGTGTTTGCATCATATTTCCCGTACGACCAGGAAAAATAATGATAGATCATAATGCTAAAAGCCGCCGCTCCCCGAAGATAATCGAGGTTAAACAGGCGCTCCGTGGGTTGCCTTGAGACATCCCCGCCAGGTTCTGTATGCATAAAATAAGGTTTCCTATTCCACCATGTAGCTGGTGCTGAAGGTATCCCCCTGACTCAGATCCCCTGTTTCGTACCCCTTCTTAAACCAGTACATTCTTTGTTGCGAGGTTCCATGGGTAAATGCATCGGGTACGACTCTTCCCTGATATTGCTGTTGTAATCGGTCGTCGCCAATGGCATTGGCGGCATTCATTGCAGATTCAATATCCCCGGGTTCAATGATGTCTTTCATTTTGCGGGTATAATGCGCCCAAACGCCGGCAAGAAAATCGGCCTGGAGTTCGAGTTTTACGGAAAGCTTATTGTATTCGGTTTGGGATAACCTTGATCGTTCAGCATGCACTTTTTGAGATATCCCCAATACGGTTTGAATATGATGCCCCACTTCATGGGCAAGAACGTATGCCATGGCAAATTCACCGGGTGCATTGAATTTGTTTTGCATGTCTTCAAAAAATGACAAATCAAGATAAATCTGTTTGTCGGCCGGACAATAAAAAGGACCCGACTGGGCACTGGCAGTACCGCATCCCGACTGCACCATATCACGGAACATTACCAAAGTAGGTTCGGGATAATCCTGATTATATTCTCTCCGGAATATTTCATTCCAGATATCTTCCGTTTCAGCCAGCACCACGCGGATAAATTCTGCGCGTTTTTCATCTTCCGCTTCCTGTTCGGGTGTAAGCTCTACCGTACTTCCACCTCCTATTTGCGATAAATCTATAGGCAGGGATCCGGGGTCTCCTCCCATAAACATTACCAGAAAATAAATGATAATAGCTCCAATGCCTCCACCCGCAACCATTTTACCGGCGGATATTTTTCTTCTGTCATCGACATTTGTGCTTTGACGACGTCCCTGCCAACGCATATTTTCTATTTTAGTTAAATTTAACCGATTTCTTCCTGATTTTTCATCAATGGAGGGAATAAAATTTGTTTAGTCATTTCAAACACCTCTATATGAAATATTCCCTCTTTCTTGCTTTCTTTTTGGCATTTTTTTCTTTTACCGGATGGGGCCAGGCCGGGATGAATATATCCGGACTTGAATTTTTTGCAGGAAAATGGAAGACAAATCATGCCTGGGGTTACCTGGAAGAATCCTGGTCGAGAGCCGAAGGCAATAATATGGTAGGTAGTTTCAGGTGCATGAAAGACGGGGTTGGAGTGTTTTATGAACTGATTCTGATTGAACAAAAGCCCGACAGCCTTCCGGTAATGTATTTAAGGCATTTCGGACCCGGAAATATTGCATGGGAAGAAAAGAACCAACCTGCGAAATATATATTAGAAGAACTTAGTGCAGATAAAGCTGTTTTTGTGCGGGCGGATAAAAATAGCAGGCTTACTTATTATAAGCCCTCCATGCTTGCCCTGGTGGTAACGCTGGAAACAAAAGGTCGGGAGGGAAACTGGCATAAAGACGTGTTTGAATTTACAAGAGATTTCAATTAATCCTTTAGTATGTTTTTAAAGAAACCGGAATATATCTTTTGTGCTTTATTGGTATTCCTTTTTGCATGTGCTTCCAACTCAAGGGTTGAAGAACAAAAAGAGGATTCTTTAGGAGTGATTACGGGTAAAGACAGCCTGGAAACAGGAATTACCACTGAAAGTGCGGTGGATTCTGCTTTTGCGGGCTTTTATCGAACCGAATTACCGTGCAGGGATTGCAGGGTAATTCAAACGCTTTTATTGGAACCCGACGGGAGGTTTATTCTGGAAGACAGTATCAAAGATTCCGTTCCCATTATAAAGGAATACAAGGGAAACTGGGCTTTTGCCAACAGCACCATTATATTATTTGAAAATAATGCGATTATAGGAAAATACGATTTCGTAAAAAACAAAATCAGAACAATAGAAAGGCAAGGTATATTATTACCCGATTCTGTGGCAAATAACAATATGCTCAGCAAACAACCTTCGGTGCTGGATAATTCATTATGGAAAAATAAAAAAAGAGAAGGGGTTAGTTTTTACGGCATTGGTACTGAGCCATTCTGGAACATCAGCCTGATTTGGGACTCTGTCATTTCTTATAATGAAATGGATAAGGCTCCTCTTGTTTTTTCCTTTGTTTCTCCTTTAATTCAATCGGACAGCCTTATCTTTACTCCCGACAAAGAGAAAAATTTCAGCATTACGCTTGTGCATGGCATTTGTAGCGACGGAATGAGTGATTATTTTTATGATTATAAGGTAATCGTGAAAAAAGACAGTATAATCAATACCGGATGTGGCTTTTTGCTCAATAAAAATCCCGAATTCAATATCCGGTATTAAAAATCCTAACGAATCTGTTAATTCATCAGCATAAATGAAGGATAATAATTATCATCCTTTATCTTTATGCATTCAATATTTATATAAAAAATCAGATATGAGATTAACTTCTATTCTTACTGTTGCTGTTCTATCTGTATCTCTTTTTTCCTGCGTTAGCGGAAAAAAATTCAAAGAAGAACAATTACGTTATGTTGAACTCTCGGGTAATTACACCAGGTTGCAAGACAGCCTGAGAAATTGTTTGGCTCTTACTGCAGATAACGAGCGCGAAAAACTTGAACTAAGAGCTAAAATTGACCAGCTAAATAAAGAACTTGAACTGGTGAAGGAACATAACACTACAGTGTTAACTCAACTGAGAGATTTATCAGTACTGACAGCTACTCAGGCTGAAAGTGTAAAAAAATCTTTGGAAAATATTGGCGCTAAAGATGCATACATCCGCGACATCCAATCCGCTATGGCTCGTAAAGATTCATTAAACCTTGCACTGGTGATGAATCTGAAAAGTGCACTTGCAGACGTAAATGATACAGATGTTGAAATTAAAGTGGAGAAAGGGGTAGTGTATATTTCTATTTCCGATAAACTTTTATTCCGTAGCGGAAGCTATACTGTAACCAAACAGGCAGAAGCAGTTCTGGGTAAAGTTGCTCAGGTACTGAATGCCAATCCCGATATCAGCATTTTGGTGGAAGGCCATACAGATAATGTTCCCATTAAGAATGCCGTACTGGAAGACAACTGGGATCTTAGTGTGAAAAGAGCTACTTCTGTTACCAGAATTCTGCAACAGAAATACAACATTGATCCCAAACGCATGACTGCCGGGGGAAAAGGCGAATACAGCCCAATCGAATCTAACGATACCGAAGAAGGAAGAGCTAAAAACAGAAGGACAAGAATTGTAATTCTTCCTGAGCTTGACCAGTTCTTCAAATTGCTGGAACAACCCGCTCCTGCAAACAACTAAAATATTAACCTGGCTAAAAAATTTTACCCCGCAAAAGCTGCGGGGTTTTTTATTTCAAAGCTGAATTGAAATAAATGGCTTTTCACAATATCTTACCGTATTCTTATCGATACACTTCGTATATCATTTGCCGGGATAAGTATGCTGCAACATCCTCTGCCCGGTTACTTCCAATAGTTCGGATTGCATGCAATATCTGAGAGCAGGAAACTTCAAATTTCTTCGACCAGAAAACTGCTTCACTGGGATATTCCAAATGAATTCTCCTGTCTAATCTGTTTCCCGATTTTACAGGTTTTCTTTTCATAATCCCTTTTCGGAGAATTATTAAAAAAGTATACCATGCCTAAAATACTACTCCCAGTAATAAACATATAAAAACCACCAGTGGGGCAGGAAGTCTGGTAAAACTAAGGAGGAGAAAAGTAGATATTATTATTGAAATATTTAATATGTTTATGGTTTTCAACCCAAGGAGTGCTATATCATTCATCATATACAAGGTGGACGCTGCCATTATGCCCACTACAGTTGCGTTAATTCCTTCCAATGACCGGTAAACAACAGCATATTTTTTCAGGTTATTCCAGATGGGAAAAAAGAATAGAACCAATAAAGCAGAAGGTAAAAATATGGCTATTGTGGCAATGGTGATTCCCAGAATTTGCCATCCTGTACCTCTGTCTTTCATAGCCATTCCTCCGATAAATGATGCGAACGAAAACACAGGTCCGGGAACGGCTCTTACCACTCCGGCTCCGGTATAAAAATCCTCTTTGTCAATTACTACCACCGATTGGTCTTTGTCTTCATTTTTCTTTTGAACCCGAGGAGCCTTAGGCCTTTCAACATATTGCTCATACAACATGGGGATCAACACCTGGCCGCCTCCAAATACCATACTTCCGTACCTGTACATATTTTCAAAAAGGTTTAAAGGCCTGCGCGTTTCCCAATCGTTTTTCCTGGATATTTCACTTAAAATTCCCGCTACCACAAAAATCAAGGCAAAGAGCCAGATATTACCCCATTTAATTTCCTGCCGGATATTATCTTTCTGCGGAATCCTTTTGTCGCTCAGATTGGTAAAAAATCCGCCCAGAACGATAAGTGCCGGAAATATCCAGGGTGTTTTAAAGAATAAATAGGTAGCTATGCCTGAAATTAAAAATATCACCCGTGTAATAGGGTTATGAATGGCCTGACGGAAGGAAATAAGAGAAGCATAGGCCAGAAATCCTACCGCCATGGGCTGGATAAATTTGAAAATATCGTTGTCTTTTCCTTGATTATCAAGATGTTGTAATAGAAAACTAAATCCTCCCATAATGATGGCTGCAGGCATTATCCAGATGAATAAAGTTAAAATGGACAATGGCAGGCCTCCTCTTTTATATCCAATAAGCATAATCACCTGTGCGGATGAGGCACCGGGAAGCAACTGGCAAAAGGCGTTATATTCCATCAGCTCTTTTTCTGAAATATATCTTCTCTGGCGAACGAAAGTTTTCAGGTTCATGGCATAATGCCCCTGCGGACCTCCGAAAGCAGTGATTGAATTCAGAAAAACGGCTTTTAAGAATGGGATATGCCTTAAAAGTTTCATGTGCTTAACGGGAATATTGATTCCAAACGGCTTTGGAAATTTTCCTGGTCAGTTCCCAGGCTTCATTATCGTCATTCCAGCTCTGATCTTTATTGTTTTTGGTACAAACTACAAGGATATAGGGATTTTTTGGATGGTTTACGTACAATACTTCGCTGCGGGAGGCATTAACAGCTCCGTTTTTGGAAGCCACAAAAACATCCGGGGGTATTTGAGAAACGGCTACTTTATCCCAAAAGTTTCTCCCTAATTGCCGGAGCATTTTCTCGCTGTATTCAGCATTCAGCAACTTTCTTTCAGCAATCATTAGCATCAGGTTTCCCATTTCATAGGGTGTTGTTTGTCCCCATCCGTATTTTCTCCAGTCATCCTGTCTGCCTTCAGTTCTTGAATTTACTCTGGTATATTCCAATCCCAGGCTGTCCATTATTTGATTGATTCTTTTTCCTCCACCTGCCAGCGATTGCAACCATAAACTTGCGGTATTATCACTCATGGTGAGCATGAGCATGACTACATTGGCGAGGGCAATCTTTTCACCATCTTTAAAAGATCCCAGTATATCCACTCCTGCATAGTAAAGGGAATCTTTATAAATAAGGGTTGTGGTATCACTTAGCTCTCCGTGGGAGATTTTTTCTGTAATTCCAATCAGGATAGGAATTTTCACCATACTGGCAGTGGGGTAAATCGTATCCGCATGAATTTTTACGGTTTTCTTTGTGCGCATGTTATAGACATACACTCCAATTTCGCCATGAAATCCGGTTATCAATTCCCTGATTTCTTTGTCGAGTTTTTTATCTACACGCTGGGCACTTACCTGAAAGGCAGGAAAAATTGCACATAACAGCATGCATATCAAAAAATTACCTTTTATAATACCCATTTTGTTCTATTTCATTTTTTACACTGTCTGGCACCAGATATTTAATGGAAAAATTCTTTTGTATACATTCCCTTACATAGCTCGAAGAAATATCCAATAAGGGGGCTTTGAGCAATTTGGGTTCCGGAAATCCTTCATGGTGTACAATGGGATGTCCGGGCCTGAGATATACGTAAAGGTTATAATTTTCAAGTATTTGCCGGTAATTTTTCCATTTGGGTAAATTTTGGTAGCTATCGCTACCCAAAATCACAGAAAATTTGTGCTCCGGATATTTTTCCTGAAGATAGGTTAAGGTGTCAATGGTATAAGAGGGCCGGGGAAGGCGGAATTCTATATCTGAAACTTTTAGTCCGGGTTCATCTTCAATGGCCAGTCTCACCAAATGTAACCTGTGATATTCGTTCAATAGGGTGGAAGAAGGTTTGAGTGGATTTTGTGGCGAAACGACAAACCAAACCTGATCTAATTCCGTATGCTGTAGATAAAAATTAGCCAGAATCAGATGACCGTGATGTATAGGGTTAAAGGAGCCAAAAAATAAACCAACCTGCAGTGGCATGAAAATAAAGCTACTTAAATATTTTCCTCAACAAAAATATTTTCGGCTTCATTTAACCTAAGGCTCAGATTATACCCTTGTACGGAAATAGATATAGGGTCACCCAGCGGGGCAATATATTCTACCTTAATAGTTTCCCCTGGCACACAACCCATTTCCATGAGCTTCAGAAATATTTCATTATTTTCAAATGATAATATTTTTACGCTCACACCGGCTTTTACTGTAGATAGTCTTTTCATAATAATAATGAACAAATGTAGCTTTGTGCGGGCAAATAACCTTTACGAATTTTGGAAATGATTCAACACACCCGCAATATTCGCTTCTCCAACGCCGATATTAACTTTCGTTTAAAAAACTCCACCCGCATTAAAGCCGTCATTCTGGAAATCTTTAAAAGAGAAAAATTCCTCTTACATAATCTTCGATACATTTTTTGCTCCGACGAATTTCTTTTGAATATCAATAGGAAATTCCTGCAACATGATTACTATACCGATATTATCACCTTTGATCTTTCCGAAGGAGAGGGAACCATTGGAGAAATATATATAAGCATTGATCGGGTAAAGGAGAATGCACTGGAATTTCACTCTGATTTTTATACCGAATTATTAAGGGTTATTTTCCATGGAGCACTCCATTTGTGTGGGTATAAAGACAAAACTCCCGCTCAGGAAAAAACCATGAGAAAGAAAGAAGAAGAATACCTCCAGTTGTTTGAAGAATTACCTAAATAACCTCTTCCTGTTCCACGTGAAACATTCCACCTTTATTATGTATATAAGGTTCCACGTGGAACAAAACATTTAACCTTTTAAATATACCAATACAGTAATTTTGCAGAATGTTTCAGGATTATGATGTTATTGTGGCCGGTGCAGGTCATGCCGGTTGTGAAGCAGCAGCTGCAGCTGCAAACATGGGCGCTAAAGTGTTATTAGTTACCATGAATATGCAAACCATTGCCCAAATGAGTTGTAACCCTGCAATGGGAGGAATAGCAAAAGGCCAGATACTTAGAGAAATTGATGCACTGGGCGGATATTCAGGTATCGTTACAGATTACAGCATGATACAATTCCGCATGCTGAATAAGTCTAAAGGTCCCGCTATGTGGAGCCCGAGGGCACAAAGCGACCGGATGCTTTTCGCCCTTAAGTGGAGGGAAATGCTTGAAAAAACACAAAATGTCGATTTTTATCAGGATATGGTAGTCAATATTCTGATAAAAGACGGAAGAGCAGCCGGTGTTATTACTTCCATGGGACATACCATCCATTCGAAAGCTGTGGTAATTACCAGTGGTACCTTCCTCAACGGAGTGATCCATATCGGAGAAAAGCAGATGGGAGGTGGTAGAGCAGGAGAGAGAGCAGCCAAAGGAATTACCGAACAATTGGTAAGTCTGGGGTTTGAAAGTGCAAGGTTAAAAACAGGTACCCCTCCGAGAGTCGACGGAAGATCGCTGGATTATTCTAAAATGGAAATTCAGGAGGGTGATGAAGAAATAGAGGGATTTTCATTTAAAAAAGGAATTCCAAAACCTGAAAAACAAAGAAATTGCTGGATCACCTATACTTCCCCGGAAGTACACGACATATTAAGAACAGGCTTCGATAAAAGCCCAATGTTTACAGGCAGAATTGAAGGAACAGGACCAAGATACTGCCCAAGCATCGAAGATAAAATCAGCAGGTTCGCTCACAGAGAAAGACATCAAATTTTTGTGGAACCTGAGGGATGGAATACAGTGGAAATTTATGTAAACGGATTTTCTACTTCTCTTCCGGAGGATGTTCAAATTAAAGCTTTAAGGAAAATACCCGGATTTGAAAATGCCAAAATATTCCGCCCGGGTTATGCCATTGAATATGATTACTTCCCCCCAACACAATTAAATTATAACCTGGAAACCAAACTGATTCAAAATTTGTTCTTTGCCGGACAAATCAACGGAACTACAGGTTATGAAGAAGCAGCCTGTCAGGGATTGATGGCGGGTATAAATGCGGTAAGAAAAATACGGGAAGAAGCACCTTTTGTCCTGAAAAGAAATGAAGCTTATATCGGTGTGCTCATAGATGACCTAATAAATAAAGGAACAGACGAACCATACCGGATGTTTACCTCCAGGGCAGAATTCAGAACTTTACTAAGACAGGATAATGCGGATATCAGGCTTACTCCGAAAAGCCATGCAATCGGACTGGCAGATGATGAAAGAATGCAAATGGTGGAAGAAAAAATAAGCTCTGTAGAAAAGATTAAGAAAATACTGGAAAATTATTCTCTGGAGCCAAATGAAGTTAACGTATACCTGGAAAGCATTCATTCATCCCCATTAACGCAAAAACAAAAAGCGGCTCAAATACTTTTAAGACCCGGAGTAGATTTGGAATCTTTGGTCAAAGCTGCATCAGGATTACGGGAACAAATTGGAAATTATTCTCTTGATGCCATCCGGCAGGCAGATATTCAGATGAAATACGACGTATACATCAAAAAAGAAGAAGAACTGGCTCAGAAGATTACTCAACTGGAAGAGCTGGTAATCCCGGAGAATTTTAATTACGATAAAATACCCGCGTTATCGGCAGAAGCCCTGCAGAAGTTTAAAAAAATTAAACCAAGAACACTTGGCCAGGCAGGAAGAATTTCGGGAGTAAACCCAAGTGATATTCAGATTTTAATGGTATATATGGGAAGATAAATTATCTTATCCGTTACGGTTGTCCGGATAATCCTCCACAACAATTGTCCGGGCAACCCAATCACCTAATCTTTTCCTATTCTTATTGTTCATACTAATGATGATGGCCGGAAGGCCAAATAAAAGAAAATCGACAAAATCGAAAACCCTCCTCTGAAAAGATTTAAAAAAATCAAGCCTTTCTCCATCTTCCCTCACCACACGGATTTTCATGATTTTCTTCCCTAATGTCTTTCCTTCAAAAGATTCCATCAGAGGAAACGTTGCCATCCATATTAATAAGGGAACCAAGGAGACAAAGCCGCTCAGTTCAATGACCAGCTGACCTTTTTCATTGGTGCTGTAATCCCCAAACTGAAGAAGGAACATCGAATCAAAAACGATGAATAAAAAATAATCTATCAGGGAAGCAACCGCTCTTTTTCGGATATCTGCTAAGACCAAGAATATATATTAGTATTTTTTATAATATATTATAAACCATATTTTGCACTTATCTCAAGCATCCTGTCGATAGGCTTTTTCGCAGCAAGCCTTAATTCTTCATCCATAAGAATTTCGGGCTGTTCGTATTTCAGTGCGATATAAAGCTTTTCCAGCGTATTTAATTTCATATGCGGGCAATCATTACATGCGCAATTATTCATCGGAGGAGCAGGGATAAATTTCTTATGAGGAGAGGATTTTTGCATTTGATGCAGAATACCGGTTTCTGTTACCACAATAAATTCTTCTGCAGAATCATTCTGTGAAAATTTCAGCAACCCTGTTGTAGATCCGATATAATCAGCAAGGCTCAGAATGGAATCTTCACATTCCGGATGTGCAATAACCTTGGCTTTCGGATGCCTTATTTTCAGCTGAAGAATTTTTTCCCTGCTGAAAATTTCGTGTACCATACAAGCTCCGTTCCATAACACCATTTCCCTTCCGGTTTTCTTTATCAGATAAGATCCAAGATTTTTATCCGGAGCAAAAATTATTTTCTGATCGGAAGGAATACTTTCAACAATATAAGCAGCATTGCTGGAGGTACAGATATAATCAGAAAGTGCTTTTATACCGGCTGAACAATTAATATAGGAAACAACCACATGGTCGGGATATTGTTCTTTAAACTTTTTAAATAATTCGGGTGGAGCTGAATCTGAAAGTGAACACCCGGCATTCAGGTCGGGAATAATTACTTTCTTTTCCGGGTTAAGAATTTTTGCCGTTTCTGCCATGAAATGTACTCCGGCAAATACAATAATGTCTGCTTCGGTTTTTTCCGCCTGCTGGGCTAATCCAAGGCTATCCCCAATATAATCGGCAATATCCTGGATATCGGCTTCCTGATAATAATGCGCAAGAATGATGGCATTTTTTTCTTTCTTCAGCTTTTCAATCTCCTCAAACAAATCCAGACCGGGTTCCGGCGCAATGTCCAGATACCCTTTTCCTTCCTCCAGTTTTGGAATTTCCCCGATGTGAATAACTGACATAATAAATAATATAAAATAATTTTTAAAAAATAAGCTACTATTACTAAGGCTGTGAATTAGGGGATAACTATTTTCCCAATATTTGGTAAAGTTACAACCTTGTGTTTATTCACAGTAATCCACATCCTTTTCACAACCAATAAATTAACAACCACTTATGTTTCGCGGATTATTCCACACCCGGGGGATAAGTCCGGCTGTTGAAAAAATCCTTTTATACGTTTTGTGGAAAAATGTGAATTGGGTTGGAATAACTCTTTCTTCATTCACAAAAATCCGGAAACCTGCAAAAGGGTGGAAAGTTATTCTCAGGATATCCACCGGAAAATTTGGTGCATAACCCGGGTTATTCCACAGAAAAAACCGGTTATTCCCTATTTGCTGTTGATAAATTTTCCGGACAAAAAATTTTCCACCAATCAGAAAAATTCCTATGTGAGTGCCGGCCATAAAAATCTTCCACATTAAAAATGCAGCATCAGAGCGGATTATGGGCAGTTTTCCACAGTTTGTTCATAATCTTATTTCCCTTATTTTTGCCGACCTGTAAAAACCCGATGATTTGCGGAAAAAGTTCCGCTAAATTGATTTTATATTACGGGGTAAAACAAACCAAATACAATATAACCGAGTATGTCAATTATTCAAACTATTCGTGACAAGGCTGCATGGGTGCTGATCGGGGCTATTGCTCTGGCACTGATCGCTTTTATTCTTCAGGATGCTTTTTCCAGTAATTCCAGGTTTATGGGGCCAACTGATATAGGCGAAGTGAACGGAACCAAAATCAGTGCCGCAGATTTTGAGCAAAGGTATAGCCAAACCGAAGCGCAATACAGAAATATGGGATATCCTTTAAATGATGTTTTAAGACAGGATATCCGCCAGAGTATTTGGGATGGATTTATCCAGGACATTGTTTTTAAGGAAAAATTTGAAGAGCTGGGGATTACCGTAACCAATGAAGAACTTTCAGATATACTATATGGTGAGAACCCGCCTGCTGACCTCCGCCAGCAGTTCACCGATCCAAATACCGGTGTATACGATGCCTCAGCAGCTTACGAAGCCATTCTCGCTTTAAGCAAGGATAAAAACAATCCTTCTTACAACGGATTCTTCAATCAATATCTTCCTTCTTTAAAAGAATTCAGAAAACAGGAGAAATATTTATCTCTTATCAGCAACAGTGCATATGTGCCTTCCTGGTATGTTCAGAAACTTGCTCAGGAAAGCAGCCTTTCTGCCAACATCAGCTATGTGATGGTTCCTTACCATACCATCAGTGATTCTGCAGTTACTGTTACCGATAGTGAGATTATCAACTTCATTAAAAAATTCCCTGAAGACTATAAACAGGATGAAGCAAGAGGAATTGAATACGTTATGTTTGATGCTTCTGCTTCAGCTGAGGATACCGCGAATGTTGTAAACAAACTGAATTCGCTGAAAGAAGAATTTCAGAATGATGAAGATGTTGCAGCTTTCTTGCTGAGGAATGGTTCCGAAACCGAATTTTTCGACGGTTATATTCAGGGATCTAAAATTCTGCATCCTGCTGCCGAAAGCGTAAAAGGTTTACAGGAAAATGAAGTATTTGGTCCTTATTTCGATCAGGGAAGTGTGGTAATGGCTAAAATGCTTTCCAAGAGAAGTATTCCTGATACAGTAAAAGTAAGGCACATCCTGATTAAAACTGCAGAGCAGGGAATGTCTTTAAGAGATGACAGTACTGCTTCCAAGCTGATGGACAGTATTGTGAACGCGATTAAAGGCGGTGCTTCCTTTGCTTCCATGGTGGAAAAATATAGTGAAGACCCCGGTAGTAAGTCTACTAACGGTGAATATGAATTTACTTCCATTCAGTTCGGAAACCTGAGCAAAGAATTTGCTGAAGTGGCCTTTTATGGAAGAACCGGTGATAAGAAAGTGGTTAAAGTAACCAATGCATCTTACAGCGGATACCATTATATAGAAGTGATGAATCAGAAAGGATTTGAAACAGGCTTTAAAGTAGCTTACCTTTCTCTGCCTATTCTTCCTTCCGACCAAACCATCAACAATGCTTTGAGTAAAGCTTCAGAATTTGCTGCTGAAGCAAAAGACAAAGCTTCTTTTGATGCAGCCGCAGAAAAACATGGTTATAACAAATTCAATGCTTTCGACATTAAGCCTTTAGACAGCTATGTACTCGGACTGGGTTCAAGCAGGGAACTGGTAAAATGGGTTTATAATGCAAAGCGCGGACAAGTAGCTGCTCAACCCATTGAAGTGGAAGATAAATTTGTTGTACCGGTATTAACCAGAATTATCCCTGAAGGTCTTTTGCCTGCTGATATTGCGCGTCCGCTGGTAGAACCTACCATCAGGAATATGAAAAAAGCCGAACAAATTAAAAAGAACCTGGGAAGTTTCTCTTCCCTTGAGCAGGTAGCTCAGGCAACAGGTCAACCTGTTCAAACTGCAGACACCATCACCTTCAACTCTACTTTCATTCCAAATGTTGGTCAGGAAGTAGCAGTAGTAGGAGCTGCATTTAACGATGAATATAAAAGCAAACCTTCTCCTGCCATCACCGGAAATTCAGGAGTATTTGTTATTCAAACCAATAATGTGTTTGCATTGCCGAATCCTTCTTTTGATCCCATTGGCCAGCAGGCTTCTATGCTTTCTTATCAGGAAAGAGCGCTGTCTGATCCCAGGTTGGTGCTGGAAATCCTGAAAAAAGGCGCTAAAATCAAAGACAACAGAAGAGAATTTTATTAATGGTAAGTAATTGTGTAAAAGCGGCCTCCTTAAAAAGGCCGCTTTTTTATTGCCCTACGGATATTAACAGTTTCGTGATTTAAAATTGGATAATTTTGTTTTATGTCAGAAGAAATAGTGAATAAGGTTGCCCAAAGCGGGCTCATTACCCTCGACCTGGAAAATTATTATCCTAAGGAAGAAATAGCTGAGTTTGACCTCAAGCCTTTTCTTTTTATGGAAATGATTTTAAAAGAAAAAGATTTCAGGGCATCCCTGCAGCAGCACGATTGGGAACAGTACAGAAACAAAGTAGCAGGGGTTTTTTGTTCAGCGGATGCTATTATTCCGTTTTGGGCTTATATGCTGGTGGCGTCTTATTTAAAACCTGTTGCAAAAGATGTATTGTTTGGCGATAAAAATCAGGTGGTGAAAGACCTGATGACAAGAAACATCCGGGCAATTGATACCTCCGAATTTGCGGATAAAAGAGTAATCCTGAAAGGTTGCGGAAAACTGGGTGTTTCCGAATTTGCTTACCTTGAAATTACCAAAAAACTTCAGCCGGCGGTGAAAACCCTTATGTATGGGGAAGCCTGCAGTACAGTGCCGGTGTATAAAAAGCGCTAGTCCCGACATTTCTACCGGGACTAACAGCGTGTAACTTTTCGGTTAGGGGTACAGAAATTATAACGACCTTCCTATTCTTTCCAGTAATGCTTTTGTCTTTTTAATTCCTTCACTTGCGGGAAGTTTACTACCCTCATATTCAACTCCTATAATTCCTTTAAATCCGGAATCTTTTACAATTTTTAGCATTCTTTCATAATCGGTTTCTATGCAATTGCCGTTTTCATCGAAATCATAAGATTTTGCACTGGCCCCTTTAGCAAATGGCATCATTTCTTCCACTCCTTTATACCTGTCATATTGTTCTTCGCATCCATTAGGACCATATTTCAGGCAAAAGTTGCCGAAATCAGGAAGGGTACCCACATTGGGTTTGTTAACACCTCTCATCACATCGGCCAGCCATGCACCATTGGAAGTATATCCTCCATGGTTTTCAACAATCACGTTGATACCTTCTTTTTCCGCATATTCCGCCAGGCGCGATAATCCTTCAACAGCATACCCTTTAACCTCTTCTGCTGTTCCTTCTCCATATGCATTCACCCTGATGGTGGTACAACCAAGAAATTTGGCTGCATTTACCCATTTGTAATGATTTTCTACTGCCTGCATTCTCTTTGCTGCATCTTTATCGCCCAGATTACCTTCACCATCCACCATGATCAGATGATTGGTAATACCATTATCGCGGCAGCGAGCCAGCAATTCATTTAAATAAGCACTGTCTTCTGCTTTATCTTTAAAAAACTGGTTTACGTACTCTACTATGTAAATATCATAATCCCTGCGGGCTACCATTGGAAAGTCGAGGTTGTCGAGTTGCCCTGAAAATAATTCTTTATGCAACGACCACTCCGCCAGGGAAATGCGGAAAAACAAATCCTTTGCAGAGGCTTCATCCGTTTTCGGTTCATCAGCATTGTTACAGGAAGCCAATCCTGCTGAAATGGCGGCAAAACTTGCGGTAAACCCGCCCAGTTGTTTTAAAAATCTTCTGCGGTCTGATTTCATTGTTTTTGAATTAAAAGTTATGGCAATGTAGGTTATGCAAAACTTTAATCCCTACGGATATCCTCCGTTCAGGTATTTAATTTGGCGTAATATTCTTTTGCTTTTTCAAAATCTTCCTTTGTATCAATTTTTACTCCCGGATATTCTGTTTCTACCATTTTCAATGGAATACCGTTTTCCAGAAATCTCAGGCATTCGATTTTTTCCGCAATCTCCAACGGCGTCATCTCCATTTTAGGAAACATAAGTAAGGTATCCCGTCTGAAGGCATACACTCCAATATGGCCATAATATTTCACCGGAGCATTGTTGTCTCTTAGATATGGAATAACACTTCTGCTAAACAGGAGGGAGTAATTGTTTTTATCCACCACAACTTTTACCACATTCGGATCTTTGATGGCCGCTTCATCTTTCAGTTCCTGCATAATGGAAGCCACTTTAACCTTTTTCCCTTCTTCTCCCTCAAAACAATTTAATAGTTTTTCCAATGGTGCCTTTTCAACAAAGGGTTCATCCCCCTGAACGTTTAATATAATATCTGCATCCAGGTATTCGGCCGCTTCGGCTATCCTGTCACTTCCACTTTCATGCTCTTTTTGACTCATCATAACCTTTCCGCCTCTTGAAGCCACTTCATGGTAAATAATTTCGCTGTCGGTCACCACAATCACCTCATCAAACAGCCCTGTGCCGACAGTATTTTCATATGTATGAATAATAACAGGCTTATCGCCCAGGAGTTGAACCAGTTTATAAGGAAACCTGGTAGATGCATAACGCGCAGGTATAAGCGCAATTTTCTTCATTCCTGAATATAAAATTTCTTGAGGCTTCAAGTTAAAATTAAAAGCAGAAAATATTTATCCTTCTTTGTTTTTATTTTTTATAAAAGGAAGTTTGAACTGATACAGCAGGTCTTCATCGGTGGAATCGTCAAGAATATCCAGTCCGTAGCGGAGTGTGCCGGGGTCAACATATACAAAGGTTCCAAATATTTTATCCCAAAGCGAAAAAATATTGGCGTAATTGGTATCGGTCAGGGGTTGCTTGTAATGATGGTGCACCTTGTGCATATTGGGAGAAACAAATATCCACGAAATAGGCCTGTCGATCCATTCGGGAACTTTGATATTTGCATGGTTGAAGTGGGTAAAAATTGCGGATACGCTTCTGTAAAGGAAATAGATTCCAATCGGAATTCCTGTAGCAAGTATTCCTATAATGGTAAAGCTTTCTCTTAACAGCCATTCGCCCGGATGGTGGCGGGTGCCGGTAGTTACATCTACTTTGGTATCGCTATGATGGACCATATGAAATTTCCATAGCACCTTATTATGGTGCATGATCCAATGTGGGGCATACTGGCCGAAAAAATCCATAAAAAACAAACCGAGAATAATATGTGCCCAGAGCGGAACACCAAGCCAGTATAGGAGGCCAATTTGATTTTGAGCCACGTAAGCACAAACCTTAATGGTTATCAGTCCGAAAACCAGATTGAGCAGTACGGTGGTAAACAGGAAAACCAGGTTTATTCCCGCATGCTTGTAACGGTTGTTTTTAAATCTGAAAAGCGCATAATATCCTTCGAGTATCCAGAAGAATATCATTCCACCCAGCAAAATAAGTATACGGTGGAGGCTGCTGATGTTTTCCCAGTAAGAATAAAATGCTTCCATAGTTACAAAACAGTAATTTAGGAAAAATCGGGGATTTATTCCGGGGTAAAAACGCGGGAAAAATAAAATCCTGAAAAGCTTAGTCTTCTTCTAAACTTTTCAGGATTTCTTCTGCTCTTTCGGCCTGGGTATGATAAACCATCAGTTTAATTCCCCCCAAAAGATGAGACAGGTAGGGGTTGGTAGTGATGGTATTTTCATTCTGCAGATATGCCCTTATGCCTTCGGCTTCCAGGAGCTGAAGGTGCAGGTTGGCAGGAATGTAATTATCATATGACCTTATGGGTATAAACACCTTACTGGTTAATCATCAATGGCATCAGCAGCATCAGCACATCTTCATCGGGTTCGTTTTCAGAGGGTTTAATGATTCCTGCCCTTGAAGGAGTGGAGAGTTCCATAATTACCTCTTCTGTTTCGGTTACGTTCAGCATATCAATTAAAGATTTTGCATTGAAGGCAATGGTGAGGTCTTCTCCATCGTATTGGCAGGGCATTCTTTCGGAACTTTCATAAGAGAAATCTACGTCCTGTGCATGCAGCTGCAATTCGCTTCCGGTAATGGTAAGCACCACCTGGTTGGTGGTCTTGTTACTGTAAATACTTACCCTCCTCAGAGCGCTTTGGAAGGAGGATTTATCCACTCTCAATTTATATGGGTTGTCTTTCGGGATCACCACTCTGTAATCCGGGAAGCGTGCATCGATCAGACGGAAGCTCATGCGGATGTTTTTCAGCTCAATGAAGAAATGCTTTTCATTGAAACCGGCGGTAATTTCTTCCTGAGTATCGGGTAAAATTGACTTCAGAATATTCAGCGGCTTTTTGGGAAGAATTACAGAATTGGTGCTCTGGGTGCCCACATCTGTTCTTTTATATCTAACCAGTTTATGCGCATCGGTGGCCACGAACAACAGGCCTTCATCTTCCATTTCCATATACACACCATTCATGGCCGGCCTCAAATCGTCGTTACTTACCGCAAACAGCGTTTTGTTAATTGCCCTGAGCAAAATACGGGAAGGAATGGTAAAGGAATCAGAACCTGAATGATCGGGTTCTTTAGGGAAATTATCGGGGTTTTCACCCAACACCTTATACCTACCGTTGTTACTGGTTATTTCGATAGAATAATTCTCTTCAATGGAAATAGTCAGCGGCTGGTCGGGAATATTTTTAAGGGTATCCAGCAGAATTTTGGCGGGGATACAGATTTTTCCCGGTTCTGTAGCGTCAACATCCATTTCAATTTTCATGAAAGACTCTAGGTCTGAAGCCATTACGGTCAGCTTATTCTTTTCCACTACAAACAGAAAATCCTCCAGTATAGGCAGAACTGTACTGGCATTGGTAACGCCGCTTATTTGCTGCAAATGTTTCAATAAAGCAGATGATGTAACAATGAAACGCATACAGATATGATTATTAAATTGATTTCAGCAAACTTACAGGATTTTAATTATTAAGAAAGCATGTCCTTCAATTCTGTATTGGCTTTTTATCCTCATATTATTAACGGAAAACACTGCCGGCGCTTCAGGTAATGGACCGGCTTTCCGGCTGTGCATGATTATATTTGCTTTATGGCATCCGAAAGAAAGCTTACTCCGCAGCAAGCCCTGGAAAAGCTCAGGCATTACTGTGCGTATCAGGAAAGGGCGCATTCTGAAGTAAAGGAAAAACTTGCGGGCTATGGAATCTATTATGAAGATGCCGAGGAAATCATTTCCTCTCTTATTCAGGATAACTATCTGAATGAAGAAAGGTTTGCCCGCCAGTTTGCCGGAGGGAAATTCAGAATGAAGCAATGGGGAAAAAGAAAAATTATTTACTACCTGAAGCAAAAAGGGGTAAGTGAATATTGCATCAAAAAAGCCATTCAGGAAATTGACGGGGAGGAATATTATACTACCCTGGAAAACCTTGCAGAGAAAAAATGGAAATCCTTGCCGGGTAAGAACAAAAGGCTGAAAGAAAAGAAAACCTTTGAATTCCTTGCGGGAAGAGGATTTGAAACAGATTTAATACTGGAGGTGCTAAAGCAGGTGGGTAAGTAACGGGCATAAAAAAAGGGGCGTGAATAGAGATTCAACCCCGTTTTTAAAATCCAATATCCTATGAAAAACCGGGGTAAAAGTAAATTACTAATTTGACATTAGCAATTATATTTTATTCACATCAGAATTTTAACTTAGTTTTTGATAAGCCTGTCGAGAGAAACCTGGCCGGACTTTACATTCAAACAGCGTAAAAAATACTGCCCCTTTTCCAGCGTTGAAACATCAATGGTTTGCAGCCCGCTGACTTTATAAATCTGCGTACGGGGCTTACCGTTAGCGTCAAATAATTGTACTTCAAGAGGTTGCTCCGAGCGGACAATCAAAATTTGGTCCACCGGATTGGGATAAAATTTGTAAGCTTTTTTGGAAGGGATAAAGTTTTCTGCCGTTCCGGAGAGGATTTCTTCCCCCTTACTGTTTTCAAATCGAATGCGGTAAATATTTCTGCCTCCCGCAGGAGCTTCATCGGTCCAAAGCACACGGTCGCTGCCGGAAGGGGTTTTAATCACCCCCAACTTTTCAAACAAAGTTCCGTTCTCACTTCTTTCTATAATGAGAAACTTGCCCGCTTCAATATTTTTAAGGGAAAATCCCACTACAATTTTTTCACCGCTAACGGTAGCAGTAAGTCCCGTAATGGCTTCAGAATCCGAAACTACAGCAGTATCCGCTCCCTGTCCGAAGACAACAGGGCAGCAACCGGTAAAGACCAATATCCACACCAATAGCCTTAGCATAAGAATTTAATGAGTAGCGAAAGTTATCCACAAAAATAATGCCTATCTGTGGATAACTTCACAATTCTCTGAAAATTATTTTTTTAGGGAGTGTGAATTTTGGGAAAACGCAGGGAGGGGACAGGATATTTTAATAAGACTGTTGTAAAAAACTTAAATCCAGAAAAGGGTCCCGTATACCCGAAATGGTGATGGTATCGGCTTTGATGGGCAATCCTTTAAGCTTTCCCGTCAGGTTGGTGATGATTACGGCAGACTGGTGATTTTCGGTACCGGAAAGAAACCGGTTATGAAAGAGGAACCGGAAGCTGCAATCTGAAAATATTCCATACGGGCTTTGAATGGTATTGTTTTGGGTAGTAATGACAAGCTTCAACACGGGTTTAGCTTTAAAATCATTAATACCTTCAATGTCTACAAGGAAATTCAGGGGTTTTTCAAAGTAATATGCATCGAATTTGCTTTTAACCGAATCTGAAAGGAAAGAAAGCGCTTCATCATAGGACAGCTTTTCAGCCTGTATTTTCATGGCAAACCTGGGTTCTTCCTTGTTGAAATCAAAAGTTCCGTCAAAAATCAGCGGGCTGCCCTCCACATTTATGTTAGCCTCCGAAAACCTTAATGCTTTGCCTTCTGCCAGCTCAAAACCTATACGCACATTGATGTTTTTTCTGAACAGATAATCTCCCAGCGAACCTGGAATGGTAAGGCGGTTAATTCTGGCCTTCATCTGAAGGGCAATTTTCAAAATCCCTTCTTCCGGAACTTCAAACCCAGCCTTAAGTTTTTTTACATTAAACTCGTAAAAGTTGTTTTTGGAAGGATTGTCAAAATGCAGCAGAAAATTCTTCAATACCAGCCGAGGTATTTTAAATTTCCCCGTTTCCACCGTCCCGTCGGCATTTTTTCTTTCTCTTGGTTTAATGGCAGAACGGTTGGAATAACCCGTAGAATCGGTATGCGAAAAGAACCTTCCATTGGTAAAGATGATTTTATCCACCGGAGAGCCGTCCAGCAATCGGAAGGGGTTCAACCTGATATAGGCATGGGATGCATAAAACAAAACTTCATGATGGGATAATATCAGGCTGTCGGTCAGCTGCACATCATCCACTTTCAGGCTCAGAAAAGGGAAAGTATGAAAATAACTTACTTCCACCCTTCCGGTTTTCAGTTCGCCTTCAAGGATGTTCCCGCTTTTGGTTTCAATAAAATTCCTGATCCGGCTGATGTTGGCAGAAACGAGGAAGGCCTGCAATCCCCATAATACTACAAACACCATCAGGACGGTCAAAATCAGGTTTCTCGTTTTTCGCATCAGGGAAATATTATTCAATTTTCCTGGTAAGGTAATCCTGATAATCGGGGATCCGGATTTCATATTCCTGGCCTATTAAGGGTGAAGTGAATATAAAATCCGCGGTTGACCGGTCGCAGGCCACAATGCAATTCCATGCTATGGCCACCCGGAGCAGCGCTTTTACATCACTGTCATGCGGCATCGATTGCATCGGGTCCCAGAAAAAAATCAGGATATCTATTTCCCCGGTGGCTATGAGAGTGCCTACCTGCTGGTCGCCTCCCAGGGGTCCGCTCAGCAGCTTTTTCACGGGCCGGTCCAGTTGCTCTTCCAACAGCTTTCCCGTTGTTCCGGTGGCAATCAGTTCATGTTTAGCCAGCTGCGCCTTATTAAAAACCGCCCATTCTACCAGATCCTTTTTTTTATTGTCGTGCGCAACAAGGGCAATCCTTTTTCTTTTCTGAACCAGTCGTGTTTTAACCATTTGAAATCTTTACTGAAAATTAGCAAGGATATTGTTAACTCTGCAATAATTCGCCGGAATATTCTCGGCAGAATAAGCATTATTTCCGAATTTTTAAGAAACATCTCAGTAATTTTACAAACTCCCGAGATCTTACCGTTGTTCTAATCCTTTTAATAAATTATGCCATTTAAATTACACGCACCTTATCCTCCTGCAGGAGACCAGCCACAGGCAATTGCGCAGTTAACCGAAGGAATTCTTGCGGGAGAAAAATTCCAGACACTGCTCGGGGTAACCGGCTCCGGAAAAACTTTCACTATTGCCAATGTAATCCAGAATGTTCAAAGCCCCACACTGGTGCTTACCCATAACAAAACCCTGGTGGCGCAACTCTATGGAGAGTTCAAACAGTTCTTTCCGGAAAATGCGGTAGGATATTTCGTGAGTTACTATGACTATTACCAACCGGAAGCATATCTACCGGTAACAGATACATATATAGAAAAAGACCTGGCCATAAATGAAGAACTCGACAAATTACGGCTTCAGGCTACATCTCAGTTGTTAACGGGAAGAAGGGATATTATAGTGGTGGCTTCGGTGAGCTGTATTTACGGTATCGGAAACCCCACGGAATATGCCAATAGCATTATTAGACTGCAGCCCGGTCAAAAAATTTCCCGACAAGGATTTTTACACGGACTTGTCAATGCCCTCTATAGCAGATCTGAAATAGAATTTGGAAGAGGAACCTTCAGGGTGAAAGGGGATACCGTGGATATTAACCTTCCTTATCTAGATTACGGGTACAGAATCAGGTTTTTCGGTGATGAGATAGATGAAATCGAAAGCATAGACGTTGAAACGGGCAAGAGAATCATGCGCCTGGAAAGTGCAGCGATATTTCCCGCAAACCTGTATATCGCTCCCAAAAACCTGTTGAATCAAATCCTGGCTGAAATTCAGGATGAGATGATGGCACAGGTGGAATACTTTAAAAGAGAGAGAAAATATATCGAAGCCCAAAGGATACAGGAAAGGGTGAGCTATGATATAGAAATGATAAGGGAGCTGGGATATTGTAACGGGGTGGAAAACTATTCGCGGTTTTTCGACAGAAGGACGCCCGGAACCCGTCCTTTCTGCCTGCTGGATTATTTCCCGGATGATTATCTGATGGTAATTGACGAAAGCCACCAAACCATTCCACAGGTAAGCGGCATGTATGGCGGAGACAGAAGCAGAAAGCTTACCCTGGTGGATTATGGTTTCCGCCTTCCTTCGGCACTCGATAACCGGCCGCTGAATTTTAATGAATTCGAGTCAATGTTGAACCAGGTGATTTTCGTTTCTGCCACACCGGGAGAATACGAACTGGAAAAATCCGGAGGAGTAGTGGTAGAACAAGTGGTAAGGCCAACAGGCTTATTGGATCCGCCTATTGAAATCAGGCCCAGCCATAATCAGATTGATGATCTACTGGAAGAGATTGATAAAAGAGTAAAACGCGGCGACCGTGTACTGGTGACAACCCTCACCAAAAGAATGGCCGAGGAAATGGATAAATACCTGCACAGAATTAATATCAAATCCAAATACATCCACAGCGAAGTGGATACATTGGAAAGGGTGGAAATATTAAGGCAGTTAAGGTTGGGAGAAATTGATGTGCTGGTAGGAGTAAACCTGCTAAGGGAAGGGCTTGACCTGCCTGAAGTATCGCTGGTGGCTATTCTGGATGCAGATAAAGAAGGATTTTTGAGAAATGAAAAATCACTTACCCAGACTGCAGGAAGAGCAGCAAGAAATGCCGATGGTTTGGTAATATTTTATGCAGACACCATTACCGAAAGCATGCAGAAAACCATTGATGAAACGAACCGGAGAAGGGAAAAGCAAATTGCTTATAATAAGGAACACGGTATTACTCCTAAAACAGTGAAGAAAAGCAAAGAACAAATTTTTGCTCAAACCTCGGTGTTGGAAATAAAAGGATATGATCCTAAGAATCCTTATGCTGTTGGTCCGGATGAAGACCTTGTTCCGGTAGCTGCAGAAGATGACGAAACTTATCAAACGATTCCCCAGTTAGAAAAAGCCATTGCAAAGCTGAAGAAGGAAATGGAAAAAGCTGCAAGAGATCTTGACTTCATGCAGGCCGCAGCTTTGCGTGATAAAATGCTGGCGATGAAAAAGACATTGGAGGAGATGAAAAATAAAACAGTTTAAACCACTACATTTAATAAATGGAAAAAAAATTATTTCTGCTGGATGCGATGGCTTTGATCTTCAGGGCATATTATGCTCTGATAAGGAATCCCCGGATTACCAGCAAGGGTAAAAACACGAATGCACAGTTTGTATTTACCAATACCCTTTTGGATTTATTGAATAATCAAAAGCCCACACACATTGCAGTATGTTTTGATACTGCAGCCCCCACCACCAGGCACGACGAGTTCAAGGAGTATAAAGCACAACGCCAGGAGGCGCCTGAAGACTTACTGGCAGCTATACCCGATATAAAAAGAATAATTGAGGGATTTTCCATTCCCTGCATCGAGAAAGACGGATACGAAGCAGATGACATTATTGGCACTTTAAGTAAAAAAGCAGCCGCAGAAGGATTTACCGTATATATGGTAACTCCCGATAAAGATTATGGCCAACTGGTGGGCGACGGAATTTATATTTATAAACCCGGCTATCAGGGCGGTAGTGCAGAAATTCTGGATGCCAAAACCATTTGTGAAAAATGGAATATTCAGGATGTAAGCCAGGTGGTGGATATTCTTGGATTGATGGGAGATGCGGTGGATAACATTCCCGGAATCAGAGGAATCGGAGAAAAAACTGCAGCGAAACTGCTGGCTGAATACGGAACACTCGAAAATGTTTTGGCCAATGCAGACAATATTAAAGGAGCCAACGGAGAGAAAATCAGAAACGGCAGAGAAGAAGCCATATTAAGTAAAAGGCTGGCAACCATCATGACCGATGTGCCGGTTGATTTTCATCCGGATGACTTTAAAATTAAAGAATGGAACCGTCAGGCATTGGCAGATATTTTTACGGAGCTTGAATTTAAAACACTTGGCAAGAGGATTCTTGGCGATGAATTTCAAATTAATATAGGAGGCGGAAGATTTAATCAGCCACAACCACAGGCTAACCTTTTCGGTGATTTGCTGGACAACCCTGCCGATGAAAAGCTTTCTTCAGATTTAGAGCCTGCCCTCACTTCCGAATCGCAGTTGAAAAAACTTCAGGATGTTCCTCATGAATATATTCTCGTAGACGATCATCAGGCGGCCGGCGAACTGATTGCCCTTCTCCGGCAAACCGAAGAAATAGCATTTGATACAGAAACCACCGGGCTGGATGCCAACTGCTGTGATTTGGTAGGAATGAGCTTTTGTATAAAACCCGGTAAAGCCTGGTATGTAAACTTTCCTGCAGAAAGAGGAGCCGCTGTGGAAAGGCTGGAATTGTTCAGAAAGATATTTGAAGATCCTTCCAAAAAATGGGTAGGGCACAACTTAAAATATGATATCCTGGTATTGAAATGGTATGGGGTGGAAATAACAGGATCCTGTTATGATACCATGCTTGCGCATTATGTGGTAGATCCCGAAGGCAAGAGAAATATGGATCTGCTCAGCAATCAGTTTCTTTCCTATGAACCTATCCATATAGAAGAACTTATTGGGAAGAAGGGCAAAAATCAGGGTAATATGCGCGATGTTCCTCTTGAGGATATTAAAGACTATGCTTGCGAGGATGCAGATGTTACCCTTCAGCTTAAACATGCCATCTTTCCATTGTTGAAAGAAAAGGAAGTAGAGAAGGTGTTTTACGAGGTGGAAAATCCGCTGGTTCCTGTACTTGCTTCAATGGAGTTTGAAGGAATCAGAATTGATACGGAATTCCTCAGGGAATATTCTGAAGTGTTAGCCAAGGAAGCCAGAGAACATGAAGAAAGGATATACGAACAGGCGGGAGTGAAATTTAATATTTCCTCTCCCAGACAATTAGGGGAAGTGTTGTTTGATAAATTAAAGCTCGATCCCAGGGCAAAAAAGACCAGGACCGGCCAATATGCAACCGGAGAAGATGTGCTGGTGAAACTGGCACCCTATCATCCCATTGTGAATGATATTCTCGGTTACAGGGAGCTGACCAAACTGAAGTCAACGTATGTGGATGCTTTGCCTTTGCTGGTAAATAAGAAAAGCGGAAGGATACATACCAGCTTTGCACAGGCCGTTGCAGTTACGGGAAGATTGTCGAGCAATAACCCCAACCTGCAAAATATTCCGGTAAGAACAGAAAGGGGACGGGAAATCAGGAAAGCTTTCATTCCCAGAAACGAAGATTATGTAATGCTTTCTGCTGATTATTCCCAGATAGAACTGCGCATTGTGGCTGCTATTAGCGGTGATCCAGCCATGTGCGAAGCATTTAAAGAAGGAAAAGATATTCATACGGCAACGGCGTCTAAGGTGTATGGCGTGAGAGAAGAAGACGTTACCAAAGAAATGCGCTATAAAGCCAAGAGTGTAAACTTTGGAATAATATATGGGCAAGGTCCCTTTGGACTAGCAGAAAACTTGGGTATAAGCCGTACAGAAGCCAAAGAGATAATTGACAATTATAAATATCAGTTCAGCCATATTCAGAAATATATGGACGATATGATTGCATTTGCCAGGGAGCACGGGTATGTAAAAACGCTGATGGGCAGAAAGCGGTGGTTAAGGGATATCAATTCCGCCAACTTTACCGTGAGAAGTTTTGCAGAACGGAATGCGATTAATTCCCCCATACAGGGAACTGCGGCAGATATGATCAAAATGGCCATGATTGCCATCCATAAAGAATTTACAATGCGCGGGTTTAAATCGAAAATGCTGTTGCAGGTGCATGATGAACTGGTTTTCGATGCTCACAAAGATGAAGTGGACATTATCAGGCCGATAATCAGTAAATGCATGAAAGAAGCGCTTCCCTTGCCAAACGGAGTGCCTGTGGAAACCGAAACGGGAGTAGGCGATAACTGGCTGCAGGCGCATTAATTGATGAAGATGAAATTAGTTTATTGTTTTGATGCCTATTGCGGAGTCTGTTATGGATTCAGCAACGAGATAAAAAAAATATTTCAGGATTACCAGCGTGAGATGCCTTTTGAATTGATTTCAGGCGGAATGATCAGGCCGGAAAAACCTGTTCATATTAGTTCGATAGCAGAGTATATTAAAAAATCCTATCCCACAGTAGAAGAGTTAAGCGGGGTGAAATTCGGGAAAGATTATTTATGGCATATCTATCATCCGGAAGAAAGCGACTGGTATCCCGATTCCCTTATGCCTGCAGTGGCGTTTTGTGTTTTCAGGGAGTATTATCCGGGAATTGATGTGTTGATTGCTTCAGATATTCAAAAGGCATTGTTTGATGAAGGAAGGGATTTGACAGATCCTGAAGCATACCGTCATTTGCTGGAAAAATACCCTATTCCCGAAGAAGATTTTTTCCCTGCACTGCATTCAGAGGAATTCCGGGAAAAGGCTGAATATGATTTTGCCTTAACCAGGCAGTTGAAGGTAACGGGATTTCCTGCGGTTTTCCTACAGGTAGGGGATTTGAAATTTTACATGGTGGCCAGAGGGTTTACTAAATATGAAGACCTGAAAAGGAATGTCGAAGCGGTTAAGCAGGCAGTACAACAAAAATCATAAACATGGTCCTCACAATTACACTAAATCCGGCTGTGGATAAAAGCACGGCAACAGACACGCTGATTCCCGATAAAAAACTCAGGTGCGATCGGGTAATAACAGAAGCCGGAGGAGGGGGAATTAACGTGAGCAAAGGATTGAAAAAACTGGGAATGACATCAAAAGCCCTGTTTTTTTCCGGAGGAAATAATGGCTTATGGCTTGAAAATTATCTGCAGCAATATGGAATTGATATCCTACCGGTAAGGGTGGAAGGGGAGACCAGGGAAAGCTTTACGGTAACTGAAAAAACATCCAACACACAATACAGGTTTGTTTTGCCCGGTCCGGCGATTTCGGATATCTATACACGTGATTGTATTCGGACCATAAAAGAATTAACGCCCCGGCCAGAAATAGTCGTTATCAGCGGAAGCCTTCCTCCGGGAATTCCCGAAGGTTTTTATGCAGAATTAACCAGTGTTTGCAGGAGTATTGGCGCCAGGGTAATAATGGATGCATCAGGAAAACCTTTGGAACTTTCCTTGAAAGAAGGATTACATCTGATTAAACCCAACCTGAATGAACTTACCGGATTAAGCGGGAAAAAATCTCTTGAAATACATGAAGTGGATGATGTTGCACTGGATATCATAAAAAAGGAAAATGTGGATATGATAGTGGTATCTCTTGGGCCGGCCGGAGCAATAATGGTAGCCAAAAATGCTTACGAGCATATTCCGGCGCCAATGGTGAAGAAAAACACTACAGTAGGGGCAGGTGACAGTATGGTTGCGGGAATGGTGTATAAAATTTGCCAAAATGCATCACCAATGGAAATTGCCCAGTTTGGTGTAGCATGCGGAAGTGCCGCTACCATGGGTTCGGGAACAGAACTTTTCCGTCAGGAAGATGCAGAAAAACTATTCAAATGGATTCGCGAGAAATCACATTACTTTAAACAAAACCCGGATTAGCATAAATTAACCATATGAAGAAGTTCTTCTCTGTTGCAAGTATGATTTTATCTGCCCAATTACTTTGGGCCCAGTACCCGGAAGTAATAGATTTTGAAAAGTACAATCCGCCGTCCACCCTTGTTGTTCCCGGAGCTGAAGTGAAAAGGGCAAAGTTTCCATTCATAGATGTACATAATCATCAGCGCTCAATGGATAAGGCAAGCCTTGATAAACTGGTACAGGAGATGGATAAGCTGAATATGGGAATTATGATTAACCTTAGTGGCCGCGGAGGAACAGAATTAAAAAAAGCAGTTGATTCTGCCCGAAAATATTATCCGGGAAGGTTTGCGGTTTTTACCAATATCAATTTTCAGGGGTTTGGTACAAAGGAATGGGAAACGGCAACCCTAAAGCAACTGGAGGAAGATGTAAAGAATGGCGCTAGTGGTTTAAAAATCTTTAAGAATCTCGGATTTTCGGCAGTGGATGTTAACGGTAAAAGGATTCCGGTGAATCATCCGGGTTTAGACCCCGTTTGGAAGAAGTGCGGAGAATTAAAAATTCCGGTGTTGATTCATACCGCCGATCCGCCGGCTTTCTGGCAGGATGCAGATTTGAATAATGAAAGATTGCTGGAACTGAAAACACACCCCGGAAGGAAAAGGGGAGATGATAATCCCATTCCTTTTGATTCATTGATTGCCGAACAGCACTCCATTTTTGCAAAACATCCCAATACCCTGTTTATTGCCGCGCATTTCGGATGGTATCCCAACAACCTGGGCAAACTTTCGGATATCCTCGATCGTTATCCTAATGTCTACATTGAATTCGGAGCGGTGATTGCTGAGTTGGGAAGGCAACCCCTCACGGCCAATAAATTCTTTATCAAATATCAGGACAGAATCCTCTTCGGAAAAGATTCCTGGGTTCCTGAAGAATATTATACCTATTTCAGGGTTTTGGAAACGCAGGACGAATATTTCCCTTATCACAAAAAATACCATGCTTTCTGGAGGATGTATGGTATGGGGCTTTCAGATGAAATCCTTAAAAAAGTGTATTATAGGAATGCTTTAAGGATAATTCCGGGGCTGGATAAGGCTATATTTGAAAAATATTAATACCTCCACTGATAATCCGGCCCGAAAAATCCGGCATTTAAAACCGGATGCTGACGCCCTGCTTTTGTACTCGTTAAATTTTAGGGTTTTATTAGGGTTGTCAGGGTAAAGACATAAGTGGTTGTGTTTCAACTTCTAAAGTAAAAAATCCGGATCATTGGCATATTCTTCCGAAATCACTAAATCCGTTAAATACGCAAAATTTGTTGTTTAAACATTGATTTTGGATGAAATTTGCATTGTAATCATTTAATCATTAAAACTTATAAGATATGGCTAAGCAATTATGGAAAATTGATCCCGCACATTCAGAAATCATGTTTAAGGTGAAACACCTTATGCTGACTACCGTAACAGGTTATTTCAGGAAGTTTGATGCCACCGTTGAGACAGAAGGCGATAATTTTGACAAAGTTTCTTCCATTCGTTTTTCGGCAGAAACAGCATCTATTGATACCAACAACGATCAAAGAGACACACACCTACGTTCGGCTGATTTCTTCAAATCAGAAGAATTTCCTCAATTAACCTTTTCTGCATCTGATGTATCCCTTAAAGGAGAAGAATCTGAAATTACCGGCGACCTCACCATCCGGGGAACGACTCTGCCTGTTACGCTGAAAGTTGAATTTGGAGGTATTGTAACTGACCCCTACGGGCAAACGAAAGCCGGATTTACTTTAAGCGGAAAAATCAAAAGAAAAGAATTTGGCCTGACCTGGGATGCTGTAACTGAAGCCGGAAATGTAGTGGTAAGCGATGAAGTAAGGTTGTTGGTGGAAGTACAGTTAGTAAAACAGACGGCTTAATTATTTTATCATGAACCGAGCAATCAAAGGTCTTCATCATATTACCGCTATAGCCTCCAATGCCCGAAGGAATGTAGATTTCTACACCAGGGTATTTGGGCTAAGGCTGGTAAAGAAGACTGTAAACTTTGATGACCCCGGAACCTATCATTTTTATTATGGGAATGAAACGGGGGAGCCGGGAACTATTCTGACCTTTTTTCCATGGGAAGGAATCGGACAAGGTCGTACAGGAACCGGCATGGCTACTGAAATTCATTATGCTGTTCCGAAAGGAAGTTTAGAATTCTGGGAAAAAAGACTGAAAGAAAACGGAGTGGTATTCGTAAAAGGTAAAGCAGTGTTTGATGGCGAGAAGCTTAAGGTGCTTGATCCGGACGGACTGATTTTGAATCTTGTGGAATCGGATGATGAAATAAAACCCTGGAAAAGCATTCCGGAACAATTTGCCGTTAAAGGATTTCGGGGCGTGGTACTTACGGTAAACAGGCATGAACTTACGGCAAAAGTGCTTACCGATATTCTGGGGTATGATATACAAAAGCAGGAGAGCAATTATTTCCGTCTTGTACATTCTTCCGCAAAAACAGCCGGGATAATAGATATTATGGAGCAACCACTTGGAAAAAGGGGGGTAAATGCAGCCGGTACCAACCATCATATTGCATTCAGGGTAGAGAATGAACAAGTGCTCATGGAATATAGAGAAAAACTTGAATCTACCGGGTTGAGTGTAACGCCCATGATTGACCGAAATTATTTTTATTCCGTTTATTTCCGGGAACCGGGAGGGGTGCTTTTTGAAATTGCCACTGAAAACCCGGGTTTTATGGTGGATGAGAATATTGAAGATCTGGGTAAAGCGCTTAAACTTCCTGCCCAATATGAACCGGCAAGAACCGAAATTGAAAAACTGCTTCCTAAAATCGATTAACCGTCTATCATGCATTCAAAAGATAATATTGTGATTCGGGATGGCCCATTGAAAAAAGGGAAAAAGGTATTGGTAATGATTCACGGAAGAGGGGGAAGTGCAAGCGATATCCTCTCACTTTCAGGATTATTGAATACGCACCAATACGTTAAAATTGCGCCGCAGGCAGAGGGGAATACCTGGTATCCTTATTCTTTTATGGCGGATAGGTCTGCGAATGAACCATGGTTATCCGGCGCGCTCAGTTTGCTTGGAGAAGTTGTAAAAGAGATTACGGAAAGCGGAGTTTCGGTAAGAGATATTTTTTTCCTGGGTTTTTCTCAGGGTGCGTGCCTTATGACGGAATTTTTAGCCCGCAATGCCATGCCATATGGCGGAGCGGTGGCATTTACAGGAGGGTTGATCGGAGAGACCGTAAACAGGGAAGGGTATTCCGGAGATTTTGGAAAAATGCCATTTTTTATTGGCAGCAGCGATCCCGATCATCATGTTCCCGTAAGCAGAATAGAGGAAAGCGTTGCGGTGCTGGAAAGCCTGAATGCGGTGGTGATCAAAAAAATCTATCCCAATATGGGCCATACCATTGTTCAGGATGAAATTGATATGTCCAACCATTACGTTTTTGGGCAACCGAAAACCTGAATGGTTTTTTAGTTGCCAGTAATTATGGATTATTGCAAAATAATTTGAACCCTATAAAATCTGTTAAGACAGGATGAAAAAGTTAAAGATAATTTCTTCTACCACACGGCCGGAAAGAAAAGGGAAAGCCATAGAGCAGTGGATTACCGAATATGCGGCAAAGCACAGTGAATTTGAGGTGGAATTATTGGATCTTGAGCAAATCGGATTGCCTTTAATGAATGAGGTTAATCATCCGAGGCTGCAGCAATACGAACACGAGCATACCAAACAATGGAGCAGAAAAATTGATGAAGCAGATGCATTCATTATTGTACTGGCTGAATATAATTTCGGTTATCCGGCGCCGATAAAAAATGCATTGGATTATTTGTATAAAGAATGGCAATATAAACCTGTGGGAATTGTTTCATACGGAGGGGTATCAGGAGGATTAAGAGCCACCCAAATGTTGAAACAAGTGCTTACCACTTTAAAGATGATGCCCCTTACAGAAGCGGTGGTGCTTCCCTTCTTTCAGAAAAAAATCAATTCGGCAGGAAAATTTGAGGCAGATGAAATGGCAGAACAATCTGCGGCTGCTATGCTGAAAGAGCTTGACAAATGGGCAGAAGCGATGAAAACCATGAGGGGGTAATTAAATTTTAAGAAGGAAAAGAAGCCAATGCTAAGTTGTAATATTCTGCGGATCACCATAATTTGGAAGCAAAAGTCTTTTGCTTAGTTTGCAACAGACTGTTTATGATGTAATAACCTACCGGGAACCGGCCTGAATGTCGATTCGTAAATTCATAATTTGCCCAATCGCAAATATTCGTAACTCGTAAATTTAAAAGCCCCCGACCCATAAAAGTCAAGGGGCTTTACCATTTACCTTTCCTATACAATTTTATTGTTCCCTGGGAGGTGGGGGAGTTCCGCGACCACCGCCGGGACCACGCTGCGGCCTTAAGGTATCTTCAACTTCGTTTTTAAACTTTTTATACTGTTCTTTGGTAAAAATCTTTTTCAGTTTTACATCTCTTTCATCAGTAAGGCCCTGGAAGGCTGTAGGATCAGGACGGCCTCCCGAACGCATTTGTTCGCGGAATTTGTCAAAACCTTTATAGTATTCGGTAAATACTTCAAGGGTAGATTTTTCCTGATCTTCATTAAGAGAAAGTGGTCCTTTTATTTTTTCAACGGCAGCCTTGGCTCTTTCTTCAGCAGACATTTGCTGACCTCCGGGTCCACCGGGCCCGGGTTGAGCAAAAGCAAAGCTGAATCCGGCGAGTACAAGGACGAGCGCAAGAATCGATCTTAGTTTCATATGAATCGTTTTTTGAAGGTTTTTTAAAAGCTTAGGCCGGGTTTATTTTTCGGGAGGAGGAGGGGGACCCTGACGATCTCTCCTGTTTCCAACCATTCTGTTCACTACCGAGGACAGCAAAGAGTCCATTTTAGGTTGTTGTTCCGGGGTAGCCAGCGTTCTTACTGTTGAATAGTATTCAAATACCTGTTTATCTATTTGGAACTGATAGTATCCTATTGGTTTAAAAAGGGAATCAATTGTGGCTTCATCCGGAGTATCACCGCTGGTAAGGTGCGAGTAGAACCTGGTTTTGGCGGCGGCCATCGAATCAAATAATGGCCGAAGGTTTTTAACATGGTTTTCCCTTAATGAAAGGAAACTGTCTACCTGTGCATCGTTAAATCCTACGGCTGTTCTAAGGGTTTCTCCAAATCTGGGTCTGGGGGGAGTATTATCGCCATGATGATGTTTTTCAGAGTCTTTCAGAAAATACACCAACATGCCCAGGTTGGTCAGAATAAGTAAGCCAATAATAATTAGCAGTATTTTTTGCCTGTTGATCATAGTTGTTAGGGAGCCATATTTTCGGGGTCATATACGGCCACGAATGTTTGATTGTATTCTTCAGCTATTCCCCTTTCCGAAAAATCAGAAACTACGGTAGCGGATTGCTCGCCCTGGTGATTATAAATTACCAGTCCATTGGTCAGAATAACAGCAATAAACACAGCAATTGCAACAGCCGGCTGTGCTATAAAAGAAACAACCTTATCCCAGAGGGTAGCCTCGTAACGTTCCATTCTGGCCATTACCCTGGTATAAAAGAAATCTCCGGGAGTTGCCCTTTTGATTCCATCAAGACTGTTTAAGGCAGCCTCGATTCTTTTTTCTATGTTTTCAGATTGCTTCATATTACTGTTATTTGACGTTTCTGAATAACAAAACTTGTGCTATAAATTCTTCCTGTAGTAATCTTCCAGGTTTTTCTTCAAATTGGTTTTTGCCCTGTGCAACAGCGATTCCACCGATGAAAGGCTGGTATTCATTACTTCGCTGATTTCCTGGTAACTTAACCCTTCCAGCTTATTCAGGACAAATGCAACCTTTTGATTTTCAGGAAGTTTTCTAATGGCACGAAACAATTCTGCCGCATTTTCCTTTTGGTCCAGAAGAACCCCGGGGTGATTAAAATCCGGGGTTTCTATTTCGTTGTCTTCTTCCGTTAAAAAAATCCTTTTTAATATGGCCGATCTTTTCTTTCTTTTCTTTTTTCTTTCGTGGTCAAGAGCCTTCGTTACAGTGATGCGGTACAGCCAGGTGGATAATTTCGACTCTCCTTTAAAGTTATGAATACTCTGGTAAACCTGCACAAATGCTTCCTGTGCCACATCTTCCGCGTCTTCTTCATTCTGCACAATTCCGATGGCGGTGTTATACACCAGGTCCTTGTATTCTTCCACTATAAACTTAAAGGCCGTCTCATCCCCCTGTTTAAGCTTTTCTACTAATTCTTTTTCATTAATATACTTCAAAGGTTAAAGCCACTTTCAGGTAATCAATAATCTTATGTTTATGCAATTTAAAGATTATCTGACTCCAAAATTTCTTAACCTGTAACTAAAGGTTAGCAGGAAGTATTGACGGAGCACCTGAGTCTGAGAATCTTCAATGTAAGATTCTGTTACATTCCTTACTATGCTTTGGTTTTGTTTCAGCAAGTCGAATACAGTCAGTTTCAGCTCAGCCTTTTGATCTTTAAGGAATTTCTTACCTGCACTTACATTCCAGATAGCATAGTTCTGGTTAAATCCGTCAGCCAGACCGCTGTATCCTTCAAAGCGGAAGTTGTTTTGCAACAGCCATCCTTTTTTGGTAAGCAGGTTGAGGTCGAAGGAAGTCACCTGAGTGAAATAACTGGTGTTCAGTTGAGGCTGAATAGAGTTTTTCACTACGTTATAGTTGGCATTATAGGAAACGGTGAAGTCGATATACTCACTAATGTTACTTGCAATCACAGCTCCTCCGTTAAAGTTACGGTTGGTAGACATGGTAGCCACATTGTTAATCAGCCCCGGAGTTTTACTTAATCCGTATCCGCCATTCAGGTTGAAGTTAGATTTCATGAATTTCAGCGGGAATCCGAATGTTACAAATGACCGCAGGCTCCAGTTTCCATCCATGTTTACCGGCTTGGTCAGTTGTGAACCACGGTATAAAGTAACCGAAGGAGTCAGCACACTGTCTTGTTGAGCAATGTATGTTGCGTTGGTGATGTAGTTATCTGTTTTATTAAAGAAAATATTTGCCAGGAAGTTGATGGCCTTGCTGGTATTGGTAAAAGTATACCTGGCGTTAACTCTGTGTCCGAATGTCTGGTCAAGTTCGGGGTTTCCGGTTGACAAAGACAGCGGGTTAGAATTGTTGATGACTTCCTGCAGCTGGTTGATGGAAGGTGCGTTTGTAGAGGCACGGTAGAACAACCTGATGCTGCTTCTGGGCGAAATCTTGGCATTTACCATTGCGTTAGGCAGAATATTGGTAAATGACCTTTGAATTCTGAATGCGTTAGGGAAGATTTGTTGACCTTCCAGCTGAGCATACTGATAATCGAAACCAACAGAGAAACTTTGATTCCTGTCACCCACGCGGTAAGTTAAACCTCCTCTGTGCGTGTTATAGTTGTTATCAAACTTGTTGGAAAGAGATGTATCACGAAGACTGTAAGAGTTGTGAAGATCATCTAATTTCCAAACTCCTTTATCTGATTGGTTTTTGTTGAAGTTAACGTTATAAGAAACCATCAACTGACCTTTCTGGCCAATAGGTTCGGTATAGTTAACATTGGCAGAAATGTTTCTTCCTTTGGTTTCGGAATCTGTCAGCTGGCTGGTAGTGTCTCCTACATTAATACCACCTTTATTGTACAAGCTGGCAGCATCCAGGTAAGATTCGCTTTCCCTGTTGTTGAAACCGGTAGTCAATCCAAGGCTGATAGACCTTCCTCTTTTTGCAAATCCCTGACGATACTGGATTCTGTTATTAAAATTCAAACCGCTGTTGTCAGATCTTGTAGCGTTTAATGTCTGGCTGATCAGCTCGTTCAGGTCGGTATTCTGAATTACACCCGATACAGCATTGGAATTCCCGCTCTGAAAACTGAGGCTTGGCATAACCTGCAAGGTTTTGTTGGAGTCGATTTTATACTCAAACCTCATATTCACCCTGTGGGTATAGCTTTCACTGTTAGACCTGGAATCATCCTTATAGAATTGTTTGGCATTGTTGTTCAGGAATATTTCCCTGTTTACCAGTGAATTGCTGCTGTTGTTGTTATTATTGAAGAAGTAACTGCCGGAAACATCCAGTTTTTTACCCCATTTATCGTTGTAGTTTATACCAAAAGAATTGGCTTTGTTGATACCGCCCTGGGTACCGGTCATAAAGTTGCCCTGGCCACCGCCAAAACCACCCATCATGCCTCCACCAAAGCCACCGCCGAAGCCGCCTCCGCCCATCATTCCACCACCGGGGCCGCCCCTTCTCACGTTGCTGGTAACACCTGCCAGGTCTTCCATGGCAAAGTTTTGCTGGTTGATGTTATTGGTAAGCCCTACCAGGGAAATTCTTCTGTTTCCGCTCAGCATGGTAACATTACCTCCGGCAGAATATTTATCGTCGGTACCGTAACCGGCATACACACGGCCAAACTGTCCGTTTCTCATATTGGCGCGGGTTACCACGTTAATGGCTTTTACGGAGTTACCGTCATCAAAACCGGTAAGCTGTGCCTGATCGCTCAGCCTGTCGAAAACCTGAATTTTATCTACGATTTCAGCAGGAAGGTTTCTGAGGGCAGCAGTAGCATCGTCACCAAAAAAATCCCTTCCGTCTATGGTTACCTTTCTTATCTGTTCTCCACCGGCCTTCACCTGTCCGTTTTCAATGGTAATGCCGGGCATTTTCTTTACCATATCTTCTATGGTAGCATCTGGGTTAACCTTATAAGCTGCAGCACTGTATTCGAGTGTATCTTCTTTCTGGCGCATGGTGGGTGCCTGCATTTCGAACACCACCTCATCCATAATGTCGGCTTCCTTTTCCATCAGGAGTTCACCAAGGTCAATGCTTTTATCGGAAAGGGTTACCAGGGTATCTTTCAGCTCCAGTCCGATAAAGCTGGCAATTACCTGATACCTTCCGGGGTTAAGGTTTACGAAGGCAAACTCCCCTTTCTGGTTAGACACCACGTTTTTCAATGTGGCTGAATCACCGGGAACACGAAGGGTAACCGTAGCCCCCGCTACTACTGTTTTCTCTTCTTTGTCTTTTAATACACCTTTGATAGATAAAGACTGGGCATTAGCAGTAAGCCCGAAAACCGTCAGAACGATAAGAAAAAATATATTACGCATAAACTGATTTGTTCTATTTTGACGACGGACTCCGCCAAAACCTTCGCTGTTTTTTATATTAACAAAACCCTAACAAAAGCGCGGAAACTGCATATTAGCCGTAAATTTTTAAGCAAGGGCAAAAAAATCCTATCTTGCATTCCCTTTAAAAAACGGATTTATGGAATATGGAAAAATCATAGCAATTACCGGTTTGCCGGGATTGTATGAATTACTGAGCACAAAAAATGACGGAGGAATTGTAAGGTCTTTGGAAGATAAAACTACCAAGTTTGTTACCTCCCGCAAGCATAACTTTTCCCATCTGGAAAGCATTGAAGTATATACAGTAAAGGAAAATGTCAACCTGATAGAACTTTTCATTGCCATGAAAAATGCCGGCAAGGAAGTTCCAGACGGGAAAGACGTTGCCAAACTGAAAAAATATTTCGAAGAAGTATACCCCGATCTGGATTTTGAGCGCGTATACAACAGCGACCTGAAGAAAATGGCAAAATGGTACCAGATTCTTACTGCCAATAATGTAGAGTTTAAACTCTCAGCTGTGGAAGAAGAAACTGCAGAAGAAGTTCCGGTGGCCGAGGTTGAAGAGACCGAAGAAAAGCCTAAGAAAAAGACGGCTAAAAAATCTGCCAAAACTGAAGAAGCCGCAGAGGGAGCCGGCCCGGCTAAAAAAACTGCGAAGAAAAAAGCGGCAGCTGAAGAAAGCGAAACAACTGAAGAAGATGCCGAAAAACCTGTTAAAAAGCCCACAAGAAAGAAATCTTCATAATACCCGGCCGGCAAAAATTGCCGGCTTTTTAATATTGATTTGTCTATGAAATTATCTGCCGATATTCAAAAACTTCCCAGAACATTTTTACCTGAAAATTTTGAAGTGAAAGACTGGGATTCCCTAAAGCCATATTTTGAGGAATTGCTGGAAAGGGAAATCCGTTCGGCCGGTGAACTGGAAACCTGGCTGCATAACTTAAGCGAACTGGAAGCTGTGGTTACTGAAGACGCCTGCTGGCGCCAGATCAGGATGACCTGCGATACCGACAATAAGGAATATGAAGAGGCTTTTAATTATTTCTATACCGAAATTCAGCCTAAAATTCAACCTATTGCTGACAAGCTGAACCGCAAACTGGTGGAATCACCTTACTGCCGGCAATTAGACAAGGATAAGTATTTTACTTATATAAGGTCTGTAAAAAACAGCATTGAACTTTTCAGGGAAGAAAACGTTCCGCTGTTTGCCGAACTCAGTGTTCAACAGCAACAATACGGGGTGATTACCGGTAAAATGACGGTAAATGTCAACGGGCAGGAGCTCACCCTTCAACAGGCTGCAAAATACCTGGAAAATCCCGACAGAAAGTTGAGGGAGGAAGTGTATCATAAAATAAATTCCAGAAGGCTTCAGGATAAAGATGCTCTGAACGAGTTGTTTACCTCACTGGTGGCAAAAAGGAAAAAAGTAGCAGAGAATGCAGGTTTTCCCAATTTCAGGGATTACAAATTCCGTGAAATGGGAAGGTTTGACTATACCCCTGAAGACTGTTACGAATATCATGAGGCAGTAAAACTGCATATCCTTCCTTTGGAAAAGCAAATTCTGGAATATAAAAGGCAAAAACTGGGGCTGGACAAACTTCGCCCCTGGGATGTGGCTGCCGAGCCTGAGGGCGTGGAACCTTTAACGCCTTTTAAAACCGGAAATGGGCTCCTGGAAAAAACCATTGCATGCTTTGATAAATTGAATCCATACTTTGGAGATTGTCTGAGGAAAATGCGGGAATTGAACAGGCTAGACCTGGAAAGCCGCAAAGGGAAAGCTCCCGGAGGGTATAACTGTCCGCTTCCTGAAACAGGGGCTCCCTTCATTTTCATGAATGCCGCCGGCCAGTCTGCAGATGTAACCACTATGCTGCATGAGGGAGGGCACGCCATTCACTCCTTCCTTACACACCACCTTGAGCTGAATGCTTTTAAAGATTATCCCACCGAAATGGCAGAAGTAGCCAGCATGGCCATGGAACTGATGAGTATGGAATACTGGGATATTTTTTATCCTGATCCCGAAGACCTTAAAAGGGCAAAATATCAGCAACTGGAAAGGGTAATTACGATATTTTCATGGATTGCCACCATAGATAAATTTCAGCATTGGGTTTACCTGCACCCCAATCACAGCCTTGAGGAAAGGGAAGCCAAATGGATGGAGATTCTGGATGAATTTTCTACCGGAATGATTGACCACAACGGATTGGAGGAATATCGAAAATATTCATGGCAAAAACAACTGCACCTGTATGAAGTACCCTTCTATTACATTGAATACGGAATAGCCCAACTGGGCGCAATAGGACTGTGGAAGCAGTACATTGAAAACCCCGGAAAGGCGCTGGATAACTACATGAAAGCTTTAAGCCTGGGTGGAATGAAAACCCTTCCTGAGCTTTATGAGGCTGCGGGACTGAAGTTCAGCTTCTCTCCGGCGTATATCAGTGAACTGACCGATTTCGTAAAAAGCAGAATGGAAATTATCCGGAATAATTAATAATTACAGAATTCCCCCAAAATAAAAAATACCCTTAAAGTGGTATGGGGAATGTTTCAGCAGAAGTATATCTTTGTTTACTACAGTAAGAATTAAGGGTTACCTTATAAATATGCTACTAATCAGAGCCTTAACCAATAGTCCCGGTGTTTCTACACCGGGGCTTTTTTTATGTTCAACAAAAACCAAGCCGTTTAAGGAAATAATTCCTTTCAGGAAGATTTTTTCTCCATACATTTCTTACAGGTACCCGTAACCGTCATTTGTGTGGCAGAAGGGATAAAGCCATCGGGAAGTTTAACTTCGGGAACCAAAACATCTTCCAGGCATTGCGTGTTATGGCATTCATTACAAATGAAATGTACATGGTTATCGTAATGGAAACCATGGTCGCATTCCTTACAAAGTGCGTAAAGAGTGGTATTGTCGTTGGTGGGGATAAGGTGAATGATTCCCTTTTCCAGAAATGACTGCAAAGTGCGGTAAATGGTTACCCGGTCGTATTTTTCTCCTGTACCTTTTTCTATAGCGGCATGATCGAGTGCTATATCGTTCTCCATAAACAGCTTGAGTACCATTTTCCTGCTGTCGGTAACACTCAGCCTGTTTTCTCTGAGTACTTTCTCAATTCTTGTTTTGATGGATGGCGAAATATTCATAATTCATTAATTCATGGATACCGGGTTATCATCATTTTCATCAAGCAGCACACGGATGTCTTCCATTAATTCTTTCACTTCCTTTTTCTTCAGACCGTCATAAATTTTTCTTCTAACCTGCCCTTGTTTGTCTACCAATGCAAAAAACTGGGTATGCAGAAACTGCTCTTCAATATCCATAGAATGGTTTTGGGGATCGTCTACAAGGTAACTTACCCGGGCTGCGTGGTACAGACTGTCTTTAGATCCGGTAAGAAACCACCATTTTTCGGTGCTTACTCCAAGCGAATCTGCATAAAATTTTAACCTGGAGGGAGTATCGGTGTCAGGGTCTACGGTATGAGTGAGGATCACAAAATCCTTTTCCTCTTTAAAAGCCTCATAAACCTCTTTCATATTCCGGTTCATGATAGGACAAATGCCCGGGCAGGTAGAGAAAAAGAATTCTGCCACATACACTTTTCCCAATACATCCTGCTGAGTGACGGTATTACTGTCCTGATTAATAAACTCAAACGGTCGTACATAACTGATTACCATGTATTTTCTGTTGGTAAACTCGGGAATGACCGCTGTAACCACAAAGTAAAACCCCAGGATGGTTACCAGGAAAAATGCAGTGATGATCAGTATCTTTTTAGATTTCACAACTACCAGATTTTTTTGCAAAGGTACGGCAAACGGCTCCCAAAACCCAATTCACAAAAATTTTTGCAACATTGTTGCAATACTTCGGAAAAAGCGGGTAACTTTGCCCCTTGCTATGGGCAGGAAATTAAATCTGGATATCGTTGGGATTGGAGCATCGCTGGCATGTGCCATTCATTGTGCCATTTTGCCGCTTTTTTTGAATTCTCTTCCGCTTTTTGGGATGAATATCATTGAAAATCAGGCATTTGAATATTCCATGATTGCCCTTACCTTTATAATTGGAGGGATTTCGCTTTTTCATGGTTACAAAAAGCATCATCACAGCCGAATGCCCTTTATGATTTTTTCCCTTGGAATAATTTTTCTGATTTCGAAACAAATCTGGCACCACTGGCAGTATTATTTCCTCCCCGTGGCCGTTCTTTTAATCGTGTGGGCGCATTTGCTGAACTACAAAAGCTGCAGATTGCATAATCATGCACACAGCGACGACTGCAATCACTAAGCTTTTCCCGATTTCAACATATTTTAACAGCAATGTTTAGTATTTTTGCTATTCATAAATATTTACGCTATGATAAAAACAGGCAGTCCGGTTATTAGCATTTACACAGAAATGACTCCCAATCCGGAGACCATGAAATTTGTTGCCAATAAATTATTGTATCCCGGAAAGAGCATTGACCTGCCTGATGCTGAAACCGCCAAAGTATCTCCTCTGGCCACAGAGCTGTTTGGATTTCCTTTTATCAAAGCGGTTTTCATTGCCAGCAATTTTGTAACCCTTACCAAAACTCCGGAAACCGAATGGCAGGATGTGATTCCCACTATCCGCCAGTTTTTGAAAGAATATATCGAGGAAGGAAAGGTTGTGGTGAATGAGGAAGCTGCACAGGCATTAAAGCCTGAAAGTTCCAATGTGGTGAGTGCCGATGACGACGATGTGGTAAAAAGAATTAAGGAACTTTTGGAAAACTATGTGAAACCTGCTGTGGAAATGGACGGAGGAGCTATTCAGTTTAAAAGCTATCAGGATGGTGTGGTAAACCTGATGATGCAGGGAGCATGTTCAGGATGCCCTTCTTCCATGATTACGCTGAAAGCCGGAATTGAGGGAATGATGAAGAGAATGATCCCGGAAGTAAAGGAAGTAATAGCAGAAGCAGAATAATTCAAACAGCATTTAATAATAATCAGGAGTATGCCCAAGGCCATGCTCCTTTTTTATACCTGTACTTATTCAATGACAGATTTCTTCCGGCAGTTTATTCTTGAATTGGGCAATACCGGGATCCTCGAGCTGATTGCTGTGGTATTTGGCATATTAAGCGTCTGGTTTTCCAAAAAGGAAAATATTTTCGTATATCCGGTGGGGTTAGTTAACACCACATTTTACGTTTATCTCAGTTTCAAAGCCCATCTTTTCGGAGAAGCCTCAGTAAATCTGTATTATACCATTGTAAGCCTTTATGGATGGTACCTTTGGTCGAGGAAATCTGCCACAAAAAAACCTTTGCTGAAAATTCGGTTTTCCAATCGTAAAGACTGGATAACACAATTATTGTTTTTCGCGGCAATTTATCTGTTGTTTTATTTTTCCCTGAAAGGATTGCGCGATTATTTTTCTGCAGACTCCCTTCCGTTACCCGATGCATTTGCCACCGCTTCAGCATTTACTGCAATGTGGCTGATGGCAAGGAAGAAACTTGAATCGTGGTACTGGTGGATAGCCACAAATATTGCCTCTATACCTTTGTATTATGTAAAAGGATTTGCATTGACTTCGGTGTACTATTTTATTTTGCTTTTAATGGCTTTCAGTGGACTGGCAGAGTGGAGGAAGAAAGCCATTGCAAATAAAAAAACTGCTGCAGCCGAATCGGTTGCTGCCTGATTTTTGAACCATAAGATATGAATCTGTTTTGGAATCATTAAAAAAAATTGTCATAATCGGTCCTGAATCTACGGGAAAAAGTACCTTGAGTGCCCGGCTTGCGGAATATTATCATACAGAATGGGTTCCTGAATATGCAAGAGAATATCTGTTAACGCACGGTAAAGAATATACATTCGAAGACCTGTACCTCATTGGCAAAAACCAGCTGAAGCTGGAAGACGAATATGCAGAAAGGGTTAAGTCGGGATTGCTGTTCATAGATACCGATATGTATGTGATGAAAGTTTGGTGTGAAGTAGTATTTGGAAAGGTTCATGATTTTATTGAAGAAGCAATCGCACAAAGAAAATATGATTTGTATCTTCTTTGCGATACCGATTTGCCATGGGTGCAGGATGAATTAAGAGAGTATCCCGATCTGGAAACCAGAAGAAAATTATTTCTCAGATATTACGAACTCATGGAGCATCAGGAGGTGCCTTTTGTGGTAATCAGGGGAAGCCAGGAAGAAAGGCTACAGGCAGCCATTGATGCGGTGGAAAAATTTAAAGCCGGCCTGCTATGAAGGAATTCATAAAAAAGCATCACAGGGTATTGTTTTTTACATCCTGGTTTATCATTAACCTTTGGCAGGCTGCTACAACAGGTTTGCTGGATGATGAAGCCTATTACTGGGTATATTCCCAATATCCTGCCTGGGGGTATTATGACCACCCTCCGATGATTTCCTGGCTGATTCAGGCAGGAAGCATGATATTACCCGGAGAAGCAGGGGTAAGGTTTTTTATTGTATTGCTGAATGTGCTCACCCTTGTAATGATTAACAGGCTGATTCCAGAAGAAAATGAATTTACTTTTTACGCCGTTTGCCTAAGCCTTGCCGTGGCACAAATAGGAGGTATTTTGGCCGTTCCGGATCTTCCGCTTTTATTTTTCTCTTCTTTATATTTTCTGGCATATAAACATTTTACCGAAAAGCCTTCAGCCGTAAACAACATTTTCCTTGCTGTTGCTATTGCCTTGCTGCTGTACAGCAAGTATCACGGCATTCTGCTGGTATTTTTTACCTTATTGTCTTACCCAAAATTATTCCTTCAACCCCGAACATATCTTGTTGCCGCACTGGCGCTGATTTTATTTCTTCCGCATCTATACTGGCAATATCAGCATGACTTTCCTTCCCTGCAATATCATTTACGGGAAAGAAATGCGCCTGCTTACCAATTTGCATTTACCACGGAATATTTAATAGGGCAGATTGCTTTTGCCGGACCACTTACAGGGTGGTTGCTGCTGTATGCCGCATTTAAACAAAAACCTTCCAATCTTGCTGAAAAGGCAATGAAGTTTTCCATGATTGGGGTGTATCTGTTCTTTTTCTTAAGTTCATTAAGAGGAAGAGTAGAGGCCAACTGGACAGTACCTGCTTTTATCGGACTGATTGTTTTGAGTACCGCATTTTTATCTGCGCATCATCAACAAAGGAGATGGTTGGTATATTCACTTCCCGTTACCTTAATCCTTATTCTTGTTGTAAGGATATTTCTGGCCATGGACCTTCCCAGAAATCCGGATATTCCCAAGGATGAATTTCATGATAACGAAGCCTGGACTGCTGAGGTGAAAGAGCATTCAGGAGGGCTACCGGTTGTTTTCCTCGATTCTTATCAAAAGCCTTCGAAATATTATTTCTATCAGCAAACCCCATCTTTTGGCCTGAATACCGCTTATTACAGAAGAAACAATTTCAATTTCTGGCCTATGGAAGATTCGTTGATTGGTAAAAGAACCTATGTGGTGGCCAGGAAGAATGATATGTTTCAGGATGCATTCCGCCATATTCACCTTTCGACAAAATATGGAGCTGCTGTTGTAGAGAATTATTACTCCTTTTCAAAAGTGCAGCTGAGAAATCCTGAGGCTGTAAAGAAAACCGCTGATGAATATGAATTTCGTTTTGATGTATATGCATCGGAATTCCAGCAACAGTTTTTTGACCGGAATCCATATGATACAGCCAGGGTATATATCGCCGTTATAAAAGAGAATTTTCATCCCGAACTGATACCCACCAATCTGAAGCTTTCAGATTTGAAGGGGAATACTGCAGTTTCCACTGTTTTAAAACATGCTTTCCCTTCCGGTAAGCATAATTTAAGACTTTGTATCAGCACGGCTATTCCCGGCTACCCAAGTTTAAACAGTACGATATTCAGGCTGGAAAATTAATTTTTAGTAATTACTTCCTGTACACCGGGATATTTTTGGAGAATGTTCATTTGCTGAACAATCCAGCCGGCTCTTGAAGAGGTATATTTTGTGGGGGGGTTAATTTGGTATTTTTTCGGATTGGGCAAAACTGCCGCAATCAGTGCCGCTTCTCTTCTTGTTAGCTTTGCTGCATCTTTATTAAAATAATGTTTTGCTGCTGCCTGAATACCGAAAACTCCCGTACCCATTTCGATGGTATTCAGGTACATTTCTAGAATTCTTTTCTTTCCCCAGACGAGTTCGATCATAAAAGTAAAATACATTTCCAGCCCTTTTCTGAACCAGCTTCTTCCCTGCCACAGGAATACGTTTTTGGCCACCTGCTGGCTGATGGTAGAAGCGCCTTTTACCCGGGCATTTTCCTTTTTATTGTTTTCCAATGCTTTTTTGATGCTGTTTAAATCAAACCCGTTATGATCGGGAAACAACTGGTCTTCAGAAGCTATTACTGCCAGCTTTGCATAGGTGCCCATTTCTTCAAAACGGATATAATCTCTTTTTAATCCGTCTCCTGATATCCATGAGGAAAACTGGGTAATGGTTATTGGGGGATTTACCCATTTTAACGCAAGAATATATACCAATTGAAGGATAAACAGGATGAGAAAAATCCTTTTCAGCCTTCTCCACGTCCGAGGGACAATACCTTTCCATTTAATAGCCATGAATCGTACTCTGTGAAAATTAATTTTCAGTTACCGGATTTTCCGTGGCGGGAAGTTCGGAAGATTTCATATAAATCACCCGGTATTTTCCTCCGACTTTATTGTTTGAATTTTTAACAGCATTCCATAACAACCCTGCGCTTCCCACTGCCACTCCTCCGGCAATAGATTCAAGATGTCCGTATTCGGAAAATTTTTCACCTCTGTAAAGAGTATTCACCGTTTCCAGCAATGCATAAAAATAACCCGCCCGGATCATTATTCCGGGAATGGTTACTTCCCTGAACTTTTTGTTGTTTTTTTTATAGTAAAATTCTCTGATATCGGTATAGGGGAAGGACAGCTTATATACCAGCGTGTCCAGATGTGGGACACCCAACCTGCTGTAATATTGTTCGACGATGGTTTGAGTGATATACAACGTATCCTGAGAAATATGGTCGATCCATCCGTTTATGAGGAAGTCGTTATGGGTTTTGGCCTTTATGAAAGACCCTGCGTAATAGGTTTTTAGCGTTTTATTGTTTTTCGATTTCAATACAATGAAATCAGATTGCTGGGCAAATCCGGTGAATGAAAGCAATGTTAAAAGGAGCAGGCCAGCGTATTTCATAAGGGGAGTAAATTAATCAGAAATCCGAATAGCCCCGATAAGTTTTACGTTAAACTTTGAGCGGAAAATTATTTAATATCGTTGAGCATGTAAATGGTTCCTACCAGCAAGGCAATTCCAAATCCTATCAGAATAGTACCTGAAACTTTGTTGATGACGGCAATACTGTGAATGGTAAGTCTGTGACGAAGTTTACCTGCCATTAGCACCTTCAGTACATCTGCGGCAAAATTCAGGGCAAGGCAAACTCCAAAAATGACCAGCCTTTCGTAAAAATTAAATTTTCCAGCAAGGGTGGTAGCTGTGCCCAGCCAGAACAGAAAAACGTTGGGGTTAAGGGTATTGATCAAAAGACCGGAAGTAAAAATTTTAAACATATCCTTTTTGCTCACCTTCACAATATTGTTTTCCGGACCGGCATGGAGTTTTATTTTTTTAAAGAAAACATAATATACTCCCATGAAGATGAGGAAAAAGCTTCCGCCAATACCCAGCAAATGACTGTATTGCAGCAGGCTGGTGACAAGCTCTGAAAAGGCGTTGCTTAAAAAGACTAAAACAATATCGCTGAACCAAACTCCTGCAATGAAACTGAACCCTCCGGTCTTTCCGTTATTCAGGCTTTGTTTGATGATGGTAAAAATCACCGGCCCAACAGATATGGCAAGAATACATCCTAAGGTTAAACCGCTTATTACAGCTTCCCACATATATTTTTCGGCGTTTCGGGCTTTCTTCGGGCCTTAATTTCCCGAGTATTAAAAAAGTGATTAGTCAATACTTCCGGTTTCCAGGAATTTTCTCCACTCTTCCAGCGTTTTTCCCTTCATTACCCTGGGGAATTTATGCTGACCTCCGATTTTCCCTTTCAACCGCATAAACTCCAGGAATTTTTCTTCCGGCAAAATGTTTACAATTACGTCTTTTAATGCACTGGTTCTTTCCGTGGCATAATCGTCGTTCAGCTTTTTCAGGTTTTCATCCAACAGATTTCTGAACCTTTCATTTTCTACAGCATCGTCACATGCCACCCACCATTCGTGTGCAAAAAACAAACCGTGCGGAATGCCGGCAACCGTAAATTCGGGCACACAGGTATTCAGTTCCCCTGCCGTAAGCTTTATGGCTTTGTTCATATTATCCACACTTAAATGCTCCCCTACCAGGCTAAGGTAATGTTTTGTCCGTCCTGTAATTATCAGTTCTGCATTTTGCAAATCGGTAAACTTTACCGTATCCCCTATCAGATACCTCCATGCTCCTGCAGTGGTACTTAACAGGATAGCATATTCTTTTCCTTCTTCAACCTTATCCAGCATCACCACCCTGGCATGGGGAAGAAGGTTACCGTCGGCATCAAAATTTTCATGGGTAAAAGGTACAAATTCAAAAAAGATATGTGTACCAGTTACCAGTTTCATGCCTTTGGCAAACTGCCTGTTCTGGTAAGCGATAAAACCTTCCGAGGCCAGATAGGTTTCTATATAGGTGAGTTTTTTTGAGATTAGTTTTTCAAATCCCTGTTTATAAGGTTCAAACGATACACCTCCATGAACAAAAAATGCAAGGTTGGGCCAGATATCGTGTATGGTTTTCAGATTATATTTCTCTATAATCCTTTCCATGCACATTTGTATCCATGCCGGTACTCCCACTACAAATCCGATATCCCAGTGAGGAGCCTGGTCAACAATAGCCTCTATTTTTTCATTCCAGTCGCGGGTGCGGGCAATTTTCTTTCCGGGTTTATAAAAAGGAGTGAACCATATGGGCACCTGCCGGGCCGTAATACCACTAAGGTCACCTGCATAATAACCCGGGCCTTTTTGCAAATCGGTGCTTCCTCCCAGCATCAGCCATCCCTTTCCGATACTTTTCACAGGGATGTTTTGATAATGGCGCAGGGTAAGCAATTGCCTGATCATTACCAGTTTGTTTCCGCGCATCAGGTCATCGGTAATGGGAATGTATTTGCTGGAAGCTTCCGAGGTACCTGAACTTAATGCGAAATATTTTATTCTGCCCGGCCAGCAGATGTCAGGCTTTCCCTCGAGCGTCTTATGCCACCACTCTTTATAGATTTTATTATAATCGAAAAGAGGAACCGATCTGGAAAAAGCCTCATAAATATCCTGACTGTGCAATATGGAGTTAAAATCATAGTGCTGCCCGAATTCGGTATACCGGGCCCTTGTGAGCAATTTCTTCAATACTGCCAGTTGCTGCTCGGTATACGACTTTGGAGATAGCCTTAAAGCCGTCTTCAGCGATTTGGATAAATTTAATTCAAACAATGGCATAGAATAATTGCTTAAAGGTTTCGGGGACTGGCAAATTTAAGGGAAACAACTCTAGCGAACACCATGATGTTCACAAGGGGTATATTTCATTTATCAACGGAAAAAACCAGGCCCTGAGTGTTCCTGTTAAAGCTGCCTGCTACTGATTTAGAGCCCTTTCCATGTATAAGAAAATTACCTCCTCTATGTTCGGAAATGTATTGGATTATCTCTTCGTAGGCGTATTGAGCTCCTTCACATAATACCTTTATATCTAAGGTATCATTATTTTTCTTAACCAAATTGTGAAAAAGCTGCTGTGTTTCTTTAACAGACTGCCCATCTCCCAGAAATGAACAGGAAAGTTGAATAGGTTTTTCCTCTGAAGCGGGATTTCTCCAGAAGGATGCCACGGTTTTCCTGAGCCGGATAAAAAGGGTAAGTACTGCAGCAGAAAACGGGGAATAATGTTTTTTTACAAACAGTTGCATTGCCCCGTAAAATCTGGAAAGGTATTTTTCATCCTTTTGGCTGCTTTCTCCCTTAAAATGGATGATGGTAAGGTCTCCAAGGTAAATATTCCTGTATCCGAGTTGAAGAATCCTGTAACTCAGGTCGATATCTTCACCGTACATGAAAAATCTTTCATCAAACCCTCCGGTTTTTTCCAGTACTGTTTTTTTGACCACCATACAGGCACCGGACAACACCTCTACAAAATCTCGTTCTTCTTCTCCGACATCGTTGCGGTAATATCCCGAAAACAACCGCGAACGGGGAAATGCATCTGCAAGTCCGGATAATTTTGTAAAACTGTTCCATATCCCCGGAATGCTTCTCTTTGATTCAGGAAGAAAACAACCTGCTCCATCGATCATCCTTACGCCTGCAGCCCCAATGTTTACATTATTTTTAAAAACACCTTCCAGTATTTCAAAGAAAGATTCAGGTAAAATGGTATCCGGATTCAGGAAAACAATCAATTCACCCCCGGCTTGTTCCAGAGCAATATTGTTGGCGCGTGCGAAACCGGGGTTGCCGGGATTGGTAATCAGTTTTACGTCGGGGAAATCATTTTTTACCATATCAGCCACCTCATCATCCAGACTGTTGTCTGAAACGATGATTTCCACTTTTCTGTTTCGGGAAGCTTTCCTTACCGAAAACAGGGTTTGCTCCAAAAAACCCCTTGCATGAAAACTGACTATGATAACGGAAAATTTCACAGGCATAAAGCTAAGGCATAAGCTTTAATATAAATATGTGAGGAATTTCAGTTCACCTAAAATTGTGGCCTGTCCACTATCTTTGTACGATGTTAAAAGAAACTCTGGTAAGCGCCATTGAAGCGGGCGCGGAAGTAATGAAGCATTATTTCTCCAGCAAAAACCTTGCGATCAGCAATAAAGAAGGTATCAATAACCTGGTAACCGAAGCTGATCATGCTTCAGAAAAGGCAATTATTCAAACTATTAAGGAAAACTTCCCCGATCATTTTATATTAAGTGAAGAAGCAGGGGAAATCATAGTAGACTCTCAATACAAATGGATTATTGATCCTATTGACGGCACTGTGAATTATGCTCACGGCATCCCCATCTGTGCTGTGTCTATTGGAGTGGAATTTCAGGGTGAAATGGTAATGGGCGCTGTGTATAATCCATTCCTTAAAGAATTTTATCTGGCAGAAAAGGGTTACGGAGCTTATTTAAATGGGGAAAGGATTTATGTGAGCAAGCAGGATCAGGTGATGAAGGCCTGCCTCGTAACCGGGTTTCCTTACAGTTATCTTGATATGCCTAATGGTCCGCTGGAAGTATTCGGCCGGTTTATCAGAAAAGGAATCCCTGTTCGCAGGCTTGGATCTGCTGCCATGGACCTTTGCTGGGTTGCAGCAGGCAGGTTCGACGGATTTTACGAGCATAAGCTGGAAGCATGGGACAGCGCTGCCGGGGTATTGATGGTGCAGGAAGCAGGAGGAAAGGTTACCGATTTCGGCGGAGAATCTTTTTCAGTATACCAGCCACAGGTAGTGGCTACCAATGGTAAAATCCACGATGAAATGATATTGTGGATAAACGATAAAATTTAAAAACTCAACCTGATGTCGGAAAGAACTGAAATCAGCGCTCTCGGAGAATTCGGATTAATAGAGCACCTGACCAAAAACATAGAAATTAAAAATGCTTCCACCATTTTGGGTGTGGGCGATGATGCAGCGGTGATTGACCATTTCGGAAGGCAAACCGTCATCGCATCAGATATGCTGCTGGAAGGAGTGCATTTCGATCTTATGTATACCCCGCTTAAACATCTTGGGTATAAATCCATTGTGGTAAACCTGAGTGATATTTATGCCATGAATGCCCAGCCCACACAGGTGTTGGTAAACATTGGCATCAGCAACAGGTTTAGCGTGGAAGCCCTGGACGAGCTATATGAAGGGATGTATGCTGCTTGTGAGCGATACGGCGTGGACCTGGTAGGTGGCGATACTTCCACTTCCAAAAAAGGCCTTGTAATTTCGGTTACTGCTGTAGGTGAGGTTGCGCCTGATAAATATGTAAAAAGAAGTACGGCCAAAAGAGGGGATATTATTTGTTGTACCGGCGACCTGGGTGCTGCATATGTGGGATTGCTGTTTCTGGAGAGGGAGAAAAAGATTTATCTCGAAAATCCCAACATTCAGCCAGACCTGGAAGGGGAAAAATATGTCATTGGAAGATTTCTTAAACCTGAAGCCAGGAAAGACATTATTGAGTTTTTTGAAACATCCGGTTTAACCCCCACCTCCATGATGGATATCAGCGACGGGCTGAGTTCGGAAATTTTGCATATATGCAAGCAAAGCAACCTTGGATGCGTTATATATGAAGACCGGATCCCCATTAACGAGGATATGCGCAGGGCGGCCTTCAAATTTGAAATAGACCCTACTGCATGTGCCTTAAGCGGAGGAGAAGATTACGAACTGATATTTACCCTTCCTGCTACTGAGCATGAAAAGCTGGTAATGAATGAAGAAATCAGTGTAATCGGATATATGACCGATCCGGAGCTTGGCAGGCACCTGATTACTAAAGGCGGCAACAAACACGAACTGATTGCCCAGGGATGGAATGCCTTTCGTTAGAACATCAGATTAATCAAACAGATTCAAAAGAGCAAACCATTGGTAAGAAAATTAGTTTACCGGTTAGTGCCGGTTTTTGCCCTATTCATCCTGGTTTCCTGTGCCGGCCAGAAATCTGCCGCTCGCCATAAATATGCACCTGAAGAACTTCAGGAAGACCTGAACATTTTCCGCAACATACTGGAAGAATCGCATCCCGGATTGTATTGGTTTACTCCCAAAGAGGAGATGGACAGGTATTTTACCCAAATACAATCTGAATTAACTGATTCGCTCAGTTTAAGAGCATTCCGCACGCGGTTGATGTATCTGGCGGAAAAAATAAAATGCGGACATACCGCTGTAGGTTTTTCCAAAGCCTATACCCGCTATCTTGATACAGCCATGGAAAAGGCTTTTCCGTTAAGCATGTATTTCTGGAAAGACAGTGCCATGGTATGGAACAATTTAAACAGAAGCGACAGTCTGCTCAAAAGAGGGGCAATAGTGCTGGAGATAGATCAGAAGCCCGTTACGCAAATCAGGGATGAAATGTTTGAATACCTTGTAGGAGACGGCCATTCGGTTTCGGGTAAATATCAGTCGCTTAACAACGGTTTTGCCGGAATGTGGAAGAATATTTACGGGTTAAAAGATTCTGTAAATATTGTTTTTCTGGACAGTGCCGGCATTTTGCATCACACCTATGTCGCACCCTTTGATCCTTCAAAAGATTCTGCTTTTGTGCGCAGAAGGCGTGAGCAGCAGGAGCGCGGAAGAACTCCGGAAAAGGCGTCTGTACTGGAAAGAAGAAGGAACCTTCAGGCCGATACTGCAACACGCGCTGCTTACATGATGCTGGGAAGTTTCAGCAGGGGATATCGCTTAAAATCTTTTTTCAGGGAATCATTTAAATATCTCGAGCGGGAAAATATGGAGCATCTGATAATTGATTTGAGGAACAATGGCGGCGGGGAGGCCGGTAATGCGGTTAATCTATTACGTTATATTTCCAAAACCCCTTTTCGGTTAGCGGATTCATTATATGCAATAAAAAAGGGGAGTGCTTATTCAAAACACCTGAAAAATTACACGGCATACTGGCTGATGATGTCTATGGTAACCCGGAAGCGCAATGATGGAAAATTCCATTTCGGATATTTTGAGCGAAAGGAATTTCGTCCGTATAAAAAACGCCATTTTAACGGTCAGGTATACCTGCTTACTGGTGGCAATACTTTTTCTGCAGCCTCAATATTTGTGAAAAAGCTCAAAGGACAGGACAATGTAGTAATTATAGGAGAGGAGACCGGCGGCGGGGCATATGGAAATTCTGCCTGGATGATACCCGATGCGGTATTGCCCCATACAGGGATAAGATTCAGGCTTCCAAAATTCAGAATGGTAATGGACGCATCTGAGGTAGCAGAGGGCAGGGGGGTGATGCCGGATATCGAAGTATTTCCTACTTCCGAATCCATAAAAAAGGGTACAGACTTAAAACTGGAAAAAGCCAAAGAGATGATTAAGATCAGGAATTACCAAAAATAAAAATCCGCCTATCTGTTCACGAAAGGCGGATTTTAATAGCTTCAGCCAACATTATAATACCAGCACACCTGCGGCTTCAATTTGAACGCTTTTCTTAGGCTTCTTAATTTTTTCAATTTCTTCTTTAGATTTTCCGGCATCTTCAGCATAATGTTTCAGCTGATCTACGGAAAGTTCGTTCGTAAATGCTTTACCATCGAGCACCACTTCCATACCTACAATATTTTGGGGCATGAAGAATCCGTAATTTTTAAATTTCACCATAATAGGTTCGCCGGAAGGGTTTTCAAGTTTGATAAAGCAGCCTTTTTTGGCGCAAACTTCCACTACTTTTCCCTTGATTTTTCCGTTGTATTCTCCTTTTTTTACCAGTTTCTTAAGGTCGGCTACAGCTACCGCATTTTCAGCAGTAGCCCCATCTCCGTAAGTAACGCCGGGGGCAGCGGGAGTTATTTCAGTTTGAGAATATCCAGCAATTGCGAGCAGAGCAAATGCAGCTAAAAGGGTAAGTTTCTTCATGTCAGGTAAAATTTTTTCAAAATTAATTATAATAATACATATAAACAGGGGGAACCAAAGGATTCAGGAAGGAATTAACTTTCCCTGTAAGGAGATTTTGAGAAGATGCCCTGAGAAATTCCCCTAAAACAGGGAAGAAAATAAACCAAAAAAATTAGGAAAAAAATACTAAAAAAATTAGTGTTGATAAGATAATTTTATATACATTTGGCATTCAGATAAATTTGAAGCAAAATTTAAACATATGTCAAACAGCGAAAAACTCAAGGCTTTAAAACTTACCATTGACAAAATTGACAAGGATTTTGGCAAGGGTAGCGTGATGATGATGAATGAAAAAGGTGAGCAAAGTGTAGAGGTTATCTCTACCGGTTCCATTGGTTTGGATGCAGCCTTGGGTGTGGGCGGATTTCCTAAGGGCAGGATAGTGGAGATTTATGGACCTGAATCATCCGGTAAAACCACCATTGCCATTCACGTGATTGCTGAAGCGCAGAAAAAAGGTGGAATTTGTGCCATTATAGATGCCGAGCATGCTTTTGACAGCACTTATGCCCGTCGTTTGGGAGTGGATGTGGACAATCTGCTGATTTCTCAGCCCGATTACGGAGAGCAGGCCCTGGAAATTGCCGACAGGCTGATTCTTTCCGGAGCGATTGATGTAGTGGTGATTGACTCTGTGGCTGCTCTGGTGCCTAAGGGCGAATTGGAAGGAGAGATGGGCGACAGCAAAATGGGTTTACAGGCCAGGCTGATGTCGCAGGCTTTAAGAAAGCTTACCGCCACTATTAATAAGACCAATACCGTATGTATATTTATTAACCAGCTGAGGGAGAAGATCGGGGTAATGTTTGGAAACCCTGAAACCACTACCGGTGGTAATGCTTTGAAATTCTATTCTTCCATCAGGCTGGATATCCGCAGGATGGCTCAAATTAAAGATGGCGACGCTGCAGTGGGTAACAGGGTGAAAGTGAAAGTGGTGAAGAATAAAGTTGCGCCTCCGTTCCGTAGTGCAGAGTTTGATATCGTATTTGGTGAGGGTATTTCCAAAACAGGAGAGATCATCGATATGGGGGTAGAGCTGGGCATTATCCAAAAGAGCGGTAGCTGGTTCAGCTATAATAACGACAAACTGGGCCAGGGAAGAGAAACCGTAAAGCAGTTGCTGAAAGATAATCCTGAACTTTCCAATGAAATTGAAGGAAAGATCAGAGAAAAGCTGAAAGAGATGCAGACTGTATAAAAAAACTTTGTGATGGGTTAGTAAAGTAGGGGCTCTCTGTTTAAGGGAGCCCTTTTCTTTGAAATAATTAAGTATTGAAGTTTTAATAGTGTTTTTGTTTGAAAGGGAAAAAGTCACCTTCTATCCTATAATAACAAGAATAAGTTTTGATTGATGGATGCATGATATTAATAAAAAAAATGCGATAGTGTTTTTACCGTAATATTAAAACACTCCGATACTCCCTATAACTCTTGAGGAAATCGTAAATTGATTTCTCAACCACCATCATCATGAAAATCACAGCCATTCAATCGGATCTTTTTTGGGAAGACAAAGAGAAGAACCTGAAAATGTTTGAGGCAAAGTTGGAGGCCCTTGAGGGCGCTCAAATAGTAGTGCTTCCTGAAATGTTCACCACCGGATTTACCATGAATCCCGGGCCTTTTGCGGAAACCATGAATGGCAATACTGTGAACTGGATGAAAAAAATGGCTGCGGAAAAGAAAATCATCCTTACCGGAAGTGTAATTATAGAAGAAGATGGGAAATATTATAACCGGTTAATCTGGATGTTGCCTAATGGCAGTTACGGATATTATAATAAAAGACACCTGTTTGCTTATGGAGGTGAGCATGAACGTTATACTGCCGGGAACAGAAGACTGATTGCATCAGCCAATGGGTGGAAATTCAACCTCATTGTTTGCTATGATTTAAGATTTCCTGTTTGGATCAGGCAAACTCCTGATGAAAATAACAAAGTACCTGAATATGATGTTTTGATTGTGGTAGCCAACTGGCCTGAGAAAAGGGTGAATGCCTGGAAGCAATTGCTGATATCAAGAGCAATAGAAAATCAGTGTTATGTTGTAGGGGTGAACCGTGTAGGGACGGATGGGAACGGAATTTATTACAGCGGAGCTTCTATGATGATAGGTCCGACAGGAGAAGTATTAGAATCTGTTGAAAATAGCGAAGCTATGCTGACTTATAATTTAAACCGTGAAGAACTTCATCATGTAAGGAAGCGTTTTCCTTTTCTGCAGGATGCAGACCGTTTCCGTTTTATTTAAATGAAATTATAATATGGTAGCCAGCCAAAAGGAAAAGATTCCTGCAAGGAAGCCGGTATACACATCTGCCTGCTTATGGTCGGAAGCAATTAAACGGGCTGTGAGCACGAATCCTGTTATAAGAATAGCCAGGCACATAAAATAAGGATTTACAGTAGCTGTCCGAAATTCAGTATTCAATACAGTAAACAACATACCTCCCACAGCAATTCCATGAAGGCTGATTTTAAATAAGATATTCCCCATCCATGCCGCAATAATGCTAATGAATACTCCCAGCAGGAAATGCACAAATGGTGGTGGAGCCTGTAAGTTTCTGAAAACAAACCAGCACCAAAAGGAAAACAGCATAATGGCAGCAAGCGGTATGATTCTTTCCTTTTGAGTATGCAGATAAATCGAACTTGAAAATTTCAATCTCCACAACAGAAAAACACTGAATGCGGGAAGAAATGTAAGGTTAACGAAAACCGATGCCAGTACTCTGATTTTTTCATCAGGGCTGTTACCCGCAAAAATCAGGGGATGCCAGAAAAGCAAATAGATTCCCACATAAAGGGGAATAAACAAAGGATGAAAGATTACGGAAATGAGCCTGGCTAAAAATAACGCTGCAGGATGGTGGTGTACAATTCCCGGATTCCTTTGGGCTTCTTGATTGTGCCGCATGATTAAAGTTGTTTTCTAAGCCTTGCTACAGGAATATTCAGTTGCTCCCTGTATTTTGCCACAGTTCGGCGTGCAATATTATATCCTTTTTCCTGTAACAGTTCAGTAAGTTTTTCATCACTCAAAGGTTTCTTTTTATTCTCGGCTTCTATCAGGTCGCTAAGAATTTTTTTCACCTCCCGGGTGGAAACTTCCTCACCACTATCGGTACTTAAAGATTCGCTGAAGAAAAATTTCAGCCGGTAAGTACCAAATTCAGTTTGGACAAACTTACTGTTGGCAACGCGGCTAACTGTAGAGATATCCAGGCCTGTTCTTTCTGCAATGTCTTTCAGAATCATGGGTTTAAGGGTTGTTTCATCTCCTGTAAGGAAAAATTCCCTCTGGTAATCCATGATGGCTTCCATAACGCTGGTAAGCGTTTGCTGCCTTTGCTTTATGGCATCAATAAACCACTTGGCAGAATCTATTTTCTGCTTAATAAACAGGATGGCCTCTTTTTGTCTTTTATCTTTTTTAGCACTTTTTTCATAATCGCGAAGCATTTCCCTGTACCCTTCACTTATCCGGAGGTCAGGCGCGTTTTTGGAGTTCAGCACCAGTTCCAATTCTCCCCCGTGAGTGTATACGAAGAAATCGGGAACCACATAGCTTTCTGCCTTGTTGATGTTTTCGTGTGTTCCTCCGGGTTTGGGATTCAGCCTTATAATTTCATTAATTACTTCTTTCAGCTGCTCATCGCTGATATTCAAACCCTTCTGGATTTTATCGTAATGTTTTTTGGTAAACTCTTCGAAATACTGGTCAATAACCTGAATGGCCAGCTCCACATCCTTTCCGGACCTTCTTAATTTATCCAGCTGAATCAACAGGCATTCTCTCAGGTTTCTCGCACCTACGCCGGGAGGATCGAACTGCTGAATCATTTTAATAATTTCTTCCACCTCCTCTTCAGTAGTGGAAATATTCTGGCGGAAAGCCAGGTCATCCACTATGGCAATAGTTTCCCTCCGGAGGTACCCGTCGTCGTCTATACTGCCAGTAACCTGCTCCGCAATCTTTTGCTGCTTTTCATTCAGGTTCAGCATTCCGAGTTGCTCTATTAGCAAGTCGTGGAAAGTTTTCTCCACCCGGTAGGGAATGACTTTGTTTTCGTCGTGGTCGGGATAATTATCGTCTCTTGTTTTGTAATCGGCAGTATCATCATCGTCGATGTAATCGCTGAAATCGAGGTCGTCTTCATATTCATCTCCGGAATCCTCATTTTCAAAATCTTCCTCCTGATTGATGTCATCAAATTCTCCCAGTTCATCATCCTGTTCGGCTACAGAATCATCATCCACCTGTTCAAGGGCAGGATTTTCTTCCAGCTCTTCTTTTATTCTTTCCTCGAGGTTGGCTGTAGGAACCTGGAGCAATTTCATTAACTGAATTTGCTGAGGAGATAATTTCTGTAATAATTTCTGTTGTAAACTTTGACTCAGTGCCATAATTCCGGGTTAAAAAAAGGCACCTTTCTATTTTGGGGGGCGCCCATCCACAAAAACAATGCCGTAAATTTACGGAAAATGTTTTTAGAGATTTTTAATTCCCTTATTTATAAGGGTGTTTTTACATTTGTTTTAGAAAAACTGTTAATTGTCAATTAATTAAATTATTCAATAGCCTCTCTTAAGGTCTACCCTGTTTTTAAGAGGCAAACCATTGCCGAAAGCCCTGAAGTTGTCCAGGAACAATTTAAGCTTGGCTTCAAATTCAACGTAAATACCTCCTCCGTTATGATGCGTGAGGATAATGTTTTCCTTATTCCAAAGCGGACTGGTATCTGGTAGGGGTTCTTCTGCTGTAACATCCAGGTAAGCTCCGGCAAGTTTTCCCGAATCGAGGAATTCTGCCAAAGCCCGTTCATCGGTGGTAATTCCTCTTCCGATATTGGCATATACGGCTCCGGTTTTCATGTTTTCGAAAAATTCCCGGTCTACAAAATGCACTGCAGTACCGGGCAAGGTATTGATGACGAGGTCAAAATTTTTCAAATTTTTCATCAAATCTTCCCTTGATTTAAAAGTAGCTAACGGATTGGTCCTTGCCAGGAAATGAATATCGCATCCGAAAGCTTTAAGCAACCTGGCTACTTCTCTGGCGATGCTTCCTGCACCCAGCAAAATCACATTTTTCCCCGATAGCAGGTCCATTTTCTGCCTGATTTCCTTTCCTATCCACTGTTTCCGGGCCCCCGCCATGATAAATTCACCAATTTTCCGGTAGAGCGCCAATAAACCTCCGATTAAGGTTTCTGCGCATGGGAGGGAAAAGAAATCACCCATATTGCAAACCGCTGCATTGGTGGAACAGTTTCTGTACAGCGCAAAACCGGTGGATTCCAGTTGCCAGAACTTTAAATTTTTGGCGCTATTCATCCATTCTACAGGTGGATTTCCGAAAATGACCGTCGAACGGGAAAATTCGGCTCCGGGGACAGAAGAATTTTGTTCCGAAAAAATTAATACATGTCCGTTTCCCACCTCTTGCTGCAATTGCTCTTTAAGATTGACGGGAAGAGGGCAGAAAACATAAATTGTTTCCATGTTCTGAGGAATATAATCTTTTTTATCCAGACAAGATTTTTCCTTCAAAAGCGGCTCCTGCAGAATTTCCTTTACAGCAGACAACGATTTTTCTTTCCTGCTTGTCATAGTGTTCAAAAGCATATTTTGAGTATGGTTCATTTGAGAAATGTATTGCTGTTATTGATTGCTGCAGGATTCAGCTCTTGTCTTAAAAATGATTTCGACCCTAATGCCCCCAGGTATTTAACCATCACTTTTAACAATCAAGGTCTATCTGCTTCAGATGTCGATTCAGTTGTTTTTGTCCTGAATGTGTATGACACTACCGGTTTTGCTTCAAAGCCTCTCAGCTTATCAGGTAATCAGTATAGTTTAGATATTTCTACCCTGCCAACGGGTTATTATTATATGGGAGAAATTGCCGTATATGCAAAACCCGACAGTTTGGGTGTAAAATATCAATATTACTATCCTCTGCAGTTTGACCCACAGATTGTTTCTGCAATAACCTTACCTGCCCCTCCGGGGACAGGAACAGGCGCCTGGTTTAAAAGGATTATTCTGGAAGATGAAGAAAAAAAAGTGGCTGCAATGATTCCTTTAAGGGTGGTGGATCCTTATTTTGAAATCAAAGCCGAAAGCCCGTATTGGATAAAAATTTCCGTTGAGCGCGATTTGTATTATCATATGGATAATTATGAAACACATGCCGGCTCGGCAAAATTTGAATGTGTGGGTAATTGTTTTATTAACGGGACCGGAAGGCTGGTAAATCGCACGGCATTTCAAAATTTTGCCGCATCTAACTCATCCGCCATTTGGAACAGGGCCAGTGCAAAATTTACAATTGCCAATAACAACCCCGATGAAACCATTGTGCTCGAGCACGAGTGGAGCAGATAATTGTTGTGATTCGTTTGATGATTAAGATAAAGAGCCGCCTTAGGGCGGCTTTTATTATGGGCAAAGCCTCCTATTTCAGGAAGAAAATTCTAAAGGAAGCAGGGGTAATTATCCACGGAAGCACAAAAGGTGATTGGGGAAATTTGTATTGCTGCCATCAATGGGGCTGGAAGGTGCACAACCGGCTTGGTTTTCAGACGAAATGAGAAGTGTAAATCCGGTAGGGATTTTCATCAGGCAGGCTATGCCCTGCCGGCGAATTTCAAAGGAGTGATGGTGGTGGGGGAGGGCCCGCCGGGGGAAATTCTCAGTTTTGAAATGGTGTTTTTCTCCTAAAATGATGATGTATTTCTCCTCCCTACATGTAGTTTCCTTGCTTTCTAGCCCTGCCCCTTCTCCTCTGATACAGATTCCTTCCCAAGACTTCTTCCTGATGATTACTCTTCCTTCTTCAAATTCCATTAATAAATACCAGTTTTAAAATCCTCCTGCTATAATTTCCTTACTTAAAAATCCTTTGGTATCATGATTCTTGCTTAACTTAATATGTATAAAAATCATCACCCATGATTTCCAGAAGAGAATTTCTCCGTCGAAGCTCCTTGCTTGCGTTACTGGCCACTCAAAGCCCTGCAAGCTGGTTGGAAACGAAAAAACATATTGGTTTGCAATTGTATACGGTGCGTTCGGAAGTGAATGCGGCTAAACTTCCGGCAACCATTAAAGCCATTTCAAAAGCAGGATATTCTTTTGTAGAGATGTTTGGATATTTTAACCGATCCTATTTCGGGCATACGATGAAGGATGTTGCCAGAATGCTGAAAGACAACGGTCTTACTTCTCCAACAGGGCATTATTCTCTTGCCGATTTTCAGTATAACAAAGAATATGACTGGACTTCGTGGAAATACCTAATGGATGACGGAAAGGTTTTAGAACACGAATACCTGGTAATTCCATGGGTAGATGACAAACACAGGAAAATAGATGATTTTAAACTTTTGGCCGAGCGATTAAATAAAGCGGGAGAATTATGCAAGGATGCCGGTATGCGCGTGGCTTACCATAATCATGATTTTGAATTCCACGACCTGGGAGGAACAACGGGCTGGGATATTCTTTTGAAAGAAACAGACCCCAACCTTGTGGATATAGAAATGGATATCTACTGGGTACATTATTCAGGAAAAGACCCTGTTGAGTTGTTTCAACAATATCCGGGAAGGTTTAAGCTATGGCATGTGAAAGACCTCGGGTACGTGAACAATGTTAAACAAACCGTAATTGTAGGTACAGGTGAAATTGACTATAAGTCGATTTATGCCGAAAGGGAAACTGCAGGATTAAAGCATTTTATTATTGAACAGGAACATTATACCAAACCGGTGTTTGACTGCATACGCGAGAGCTATGAATATTGCGCTAAAAATATTGTATAAATAATTTTTCCTGCCTATTAAAATCAAAACTTTCATGCAACGCCGCCATTTTATTAAAAACTCAGGACTGCTTCTGACAGGAGCTGCTTTTTTTAAACAAAATCTTTCTTCCATTATCCCTGTAGCGCCATCAGATCAGCTTAACATAGGAGTGATTGGTATTAACGGAATGGGTTGGTCGAATTTACAGCATGCCCTTCAATGCTCCGGGGTGCGTGTGGTGGCCTTATGTGATGTGGATGAAAATGTGTTGAATAGGCGAAGAGCAGAACTGGATGGCATGCATAAAGACAATTCCTCCGTTAAGCTTTATAAAGATTACCGCCACATGCTGGATAATAAAGATGTGGATGTGGTAATCATAGGCACTCCCGACCATTGGCATGCTTTACAAACGGTGCATGCCTGTCAGGCAGGTAAAGATGTTTACGTTGAAAAACCTGCAGGTAATTCCATAGGAGAATGCGGGGCTATGATTGAAGCCAAAAACAAATACGGAAGAAAGGTGCAGGTGGGTCAATGGCAGAGGAGCCAGGAGCATATGCAGGAAGCAATTTCGTTTGTTCATTCCGGTAAGTTGGGAAAAATTCGCACGGTAAAACTATGGTGTTATCAGGGTTGGATGAAGCCCGATGAAATAAAACCGGATACGGCACCACCTCCGGGAGTGGATTATGATTTATGGCTGGGACCTGCCAGGAAAAAGCCTTTTAATTCCGCAAGGTTTCATTTTAATTTCAGATGGTTTTGGGATTATGCCGGCGGCCTGATGACAGACTGGGGTGTTCATCTTATGGACCTGGCTGTATGGGGAATGAAGGAATCTGATCCGGTATCGGTTTCGGCTTTGGGAGGAAAATTTGCTTATCCCGACAGGGCTCAGGAAACTCCCGATACCCTCGCAGCTTTATATCAGTTTGAAAAATTCAACTTGCTTTGGGATCATGCCATGGGTATTGATAATGGTTTGTTTAAAAAAGATCATGGCATTGCCTTCATTGGTGATAACGGAACTCTGCAAATTGACAGAAGCGGATGGGAGGTAATGGAAGAAGATAAAGGAAACCCTCCTGTAACTGTGGAAAGGAAATCCGCTACCGGAAATCCTCTTAGAGATCATTTGCAAAATCTCTTCGATGCTATAAGAAATAATAATGAAAAAATATTGCGTTGTTCAATTGACGAAGCTGCACAGGTAGCTAAAGTTTGTCAGTTGGGTAATATTGCTTACCGTTCGGGAAAGAAATTGAACTGGGATGCTAAAAGCGGTAAGTTTACTGAAAATAAAGTGAACCAGGAATACCTCATGGCTAAATATTATAACGGATACGAATTGAAAGTGTGAAAAAAAATTGCGTGAACCTGTTGTAAAAAATAAAATAGGTTCACGCAATTGCTTATGAGGTTCAGATAATTCTAAAGTCTCCGGATTTTAATATTTCTAAACCACACTGGATCTCCGTGATCTTGTAAGGCAATTTTTCCTTTTTTATGCCTTCCGAAATCCGGTAAAGATTTGAATTTGGATTTTTCTATTAATTCATACCACCCATCGTCCCATTGATTTACCTGAACAACCCTTGTTCCATTCATATAAAACTCCAGCCTTCCGTTATAAGCTTTTATCTCAAATAAATTCCATTCTCCAATGGGGTTTAGTTTGGATGAATTTGCAGAAATCATGTCGTACAAATCTCCGGATCTGTGGGTTTTGATTTGGCCATCAGGATGGTTATCGTCATCCAGGATCTGCATTTCAGGTCCGGTTTGCCAGGGCCAACGGAATTTTTTGTCTTCCAAGGCCTGAAAAATAATTCCGCTGTTTCCTCCTTTTTCAAGTTTCCATTCCAGTTTAAGGTGAAAGTTTTCAAAATCATCTTCGAAAATCAAATCACCTCCTCCGGCATTGTTTGGCCCTTTGGCTTTAGGGTCTAACATTAGGGTGCCGTCTACAACTTTCCAGGCAGAACCGTCGGTACTGTTGTTGTACACATGCCAACCGTTTTTGGTTTTGCCATCGAACATCAACATCCACCCTTCCCTGATTTCCTTTTTGGTTAAAGCATTATGGGCAGGATTTTGTTGAGCATTTTGGGCTGAGCCACAGGCCGACATGATGGTAAACAGTATTGTAAATAAGCAGAGTCTGGATAACATGGTATTATTTTATTTTAAGGAGAATATATAATTCACCATTTCTCTTGCATCATCCCTTGACAAATCAGGATGCGGAGTCATTGGCACCTCACCCCATACTCCTTGTCCGCCTTGAATGATTTTATCAATCAGGTATTCGATGTTCGATTCATTTTTATCATATTTGGCAGCTACATCAGTATAAGCAGGACCGATGTTTTTCTTATCAATTGCATGGCAGGTTGTACAATCACTTGCAGCAATCAACTCCAAACCTTTATCAAACTCTCCGGCGGTGGAAGATGAAGCAGCATTGTTATCTGATGCTCCGTTGTTTTCATTGGAGGAGTCGGATGAATTGCAGGCTAATACTACACCGCAAATTCCTAAAATCACTAACAGTTTTTTCATGACCAAAAAAAGTATTTAAAATGAAAATAATATTAATAAAAGGCAAGTTACGACAAACCTAGAACAGACCTGTTGAATTTTTCATCGCTACCCGTTGCGGCAAAATCATCAAAGGCTTTTTCGGTTACGCGTATGATATGGTTTTTGATGAATTCAGCACCTTCTCTTGCACCGTCCTCCGGGTGTTTGATGCAGCATTCCCATTCCATTACCGCCCATCCTTTAAATCCGTAAGCAGTAAGCTTACTGAATATAGATTTGAAATCTACCTGTCCGTCGCCCAAAGAGCGGAACCTGCCTGCCCTGTTGATCCACGACTGGTAGCCTCCGTAAACTCCCTGCTTACCCGTTGGATTAAATTCGGCGTCCTTTACATGAAACATTCTTATTCTTTCATGATAGAAATCGATATACTGCAGATAGTCGAGGCATTGCAATACGAAATGACTGGGGTCATATAAGATGCAAGCCCGGTTATGCTTTCCTGTGGCCTCCCAGAACATTTCATAAGAAATTCCGTCATGAAGGTCTTCACCCGGATGAATTTCAAAACATAAATCCACTCCTGCCTCTTCAAATGCATTTAAAATGGGGAGCCATCTTTTTGCCAGTTCTTTAAAACCTGTTTCTACCAAAGCCGGGGGGCGTTGTGGCCAGGGGTAAACGGTTGGCCACAATAATGCACCGCTGAAAGTAGCATGTGCATTTAATCCCAGGTTTTGGGAAGCCCTGGCGGCATATTTCAATTGCTGGACTGCCCACTCTGTGCGCGCTTTAGGATTATTTCTCAGGTGCTCAGGAGCAAACCCGTCGAACAGGGTATCATAAGCCGGATGCACAGCAACCAGCTGACCCTGTAAATGAGTGGAAAGTTCTGTAATCACCAGGCCTTCACTTTCCACAATCCCCCTTATTTCATCGGCATAAGTTTTACTTTCTGCTGCTTTCTGAAGGTCTATAAAACAGGGGTCCGAAGTAGGTATTTGCACTCCTTTAAATCCCAGTGATTTTGCCCAGCGGCAAATACTCTGCAGAGAATTAAAAGGAGGTTTATTATCTATAAACTGCGCCAGAAATATACCGGGTCCTTTTATTGTTTGCATACCAGCGATAACTTTAAATTTTATGTTCAATCCATTTCACATCCGATTGGGAGGATGTTACTACATTATCAATAAATGCCATTCCTCTTACGCCGTCTTCTATTCCGGGGAAATCGAGGTTTAAAGGATCGGGATCTTTTCCTTCCATCCTTGCTGCCAGAGTAAGTGTAAAGTTTCTGTAAATGTTGGCAAAGGATTCCAGGAAGCCTTCGGGGTGCCCGCCCGGAGTACGGCAATTGGAAGTGGCAAAAGGAGATAACCTGTCGGTATATCCGGCTCCGGCACGGTAAATCTGTGCAGGCTGATCAAGCCATTTTGCAATCAGTGTATTGGGTTCCTGCTGGTTCCATTCCAATCCTCCCTTTTCACCGTAAACACGGAGTTTTAATGCATTTTCTTCACCGGCCGCTACTTGGCAGGCAGAGAGTACTCCCGTTGCACCATTGTCGAACTTCAGCAATACATCTCCGTCATCATCCAGCATCCTTCCTTCCACATGTGTGGTAAGGTTGGCGCATATATGCGTGATTTTTAATCCTGAAACATATTCTGCTATATGAGCGGCATGTGTGCCGATATCCCCCATGCTTCCGCTCTTCCCGCTTTTTTGGGGATCGGTCCGCCATGCCGCCTGAGGATTGCCTTCTCTTTCACTTAATCTGCTCAGCCAGCCTTGCGGATATTCAACATACACCTTTCTGATTTTTCCCAGCTTACCTTCCCGAACCATTGCCCTTGCCTGTTTTACCATGGGGTAACCTGAATATACATGCGTTAAAGCTAACTGCAGCCCTGTTTCTTCCAACTTCGCTTTTAATGCTTTGGCTTCCTCAAGTGAAAAGGTGATGGGCTTTTCAATTACCACGTGAAATCCGTGCTCCAGTGCCATCATTGCCGGTTCGAAATGCGCAAAGTTGGGAGTCACTATCGTTACGAAATCCATTCTCTCACCTTCAGGCAGAGCCGCTTCTGCTTTAATCATTTCTTTATAATCGGTATAAATCCTGTTATCCGGAAGAAACAGGCTTTTACCCGAATCCCTGGCAATATCAGGGTTAATACTCAAGGCACCACAAACAAATTCTACCAACCCGTCGAGGTTGGCAGCATGGCGATGGACGGCACCAATGAAGGCATCCTTTCCTCCGCCAATCATTCCCATTCTCAGTTTTCTTTTCATATATGATGAATTAAAAAATGTTATTTGTAAACCTTTCAAATATAACAAAAAACAAGGGGCAAACAGGAGGTTGGACAATAAATTATCAGTCTGGGTTAAAGTGTTTTCCGAAATTTTTATAGCAATAATCCGATGTGTAATTATTGAGAAAAAAAATTACATTTATACCTTACAAAAATCATTCATAAACAATCTCCCTATCCCGATATGTTCAACGCATATCGTTATTAAACGATTCCATATGAAGCAAATAGTTCGTTTTCAGCTTTCCTTCATGATGTTTCTCGAATTCTTTATCTGGGGTGCATGGTTTGTAACGCTTGGACGTTTCCTTCCGGTAAACCTGAATGCCACAGATGCAGAAATCGCCAACGTATTTTCCACACAGTCGTGGGGAGCAATTATTGCTCCTTTTATTGTAGGAATGATTGCCGACAGGTTTTTTAATGCCGAAAGAATGCTGGCATTGCTTCACCTGGTTGGTGCGGTGCTCATGTACCAAATGTACCGGGCTGATGAGGTTTCCGGGTTCTTTATTTTTGTTCTGGTATATATGATATTATATATGCCGACACTCGCACTGGTAAACTCCATTTCTTTCAGGCAAATGAAAAACCCTGAAAAAGAGTTTTCCTATATCAGGTTGTTCGGTACCGTGGGATGGATAGTAGCAGGCTTATTAATTTCATTCCTGTTTAAATGGGATTCCTCAGAAGCCGTAGAGCAGGGTATGCTGAAAAATACTTTCCTGATGGCATCCATTGCATCACTGATTCTGGGATTATTCAGCTTCTCCCTTCCTAAAACTCCTCCTGTAAAACTTCAGGATTCCGAAAAAACTTCATTCTCTTCCGTAATAGGTTTGGATGCGGTAAAATTGTTTAAGGATAAAAACTTCCTGGTATTTTTTATATCCTCGGTATTGATATGTATTCCCCTTGCCTTTTATTATCAATATACCAACCTTTTCCTGGGAGAAGTGGGAATGGAAAAGGTAACCGGTACTATGACAATTGGCCAGATATCTGAAGTAGGATTTTTGCTTCTCCTTCCCGTGTTCTTTAAAAGATTTGGTTTCAAAAAAACCATCATGGTGGGTATGCTGGCATGGGCAGTTCGATATGCATTATTTGCCTACGGAGATGCAGGATCGCTGGTGTTCATGCTGCTGGTAGGTATCGCACTGCATGGAATCTGTTATGATTTCTTTTTCGTATCCGGACAGATATTTACCGACTTCAAAGCCGGAGAAAAATATAAAAGCTCAGCACAGGGGCTCATCACACTGGCTACCTACGGTGTTGGGCAATTAATAGGTTTTCAGGTGGCCGGATATGTTGCAGGGATGTACAAAGACATTAAAGACACAGCAGGGGTATCGGTATTCTGGCAACAGGTATGGATTGTTCCTGCCATCATTGCCGCAGTGGTAATGATACTGTTTATGGTTTTCTTCAGGGATGAAAAAGTAGAAAAAGTTCCTGCAGCGTAATATATTCACTAACCGAATACCAAATCATTATGGCAGACAATACTTATGATGCGATTGTGGTAGGTTCGGGCATCAGCGGAGGCTGGGCTGCGAAAGAACTTACCGAAAAAGGGTTGAAAGTGCTTATGCTCGAAAGAGGAAGAAATATTGAGCATGTAAAAGATTATGTGAATGCCACAAAGCCTGTTTGGGAATTTCCTCATCGCGGCGGTAGAACACAGGAGATGATTGAAAAATATCCTGTGTTGAAAAGGGATTATCCTTTAAATGAAACCAACCTCGACTTTTGGGTGAAAGATGAAGAATGCCCCTATGTAGAAAAGAAAAGGTTCGACTGGTTCAGAGGATATCATGTTGGAGGAAGGTCGCTCATGTGGGGCAGGCAAAGCTACAGGTTAAGCCCAATGGATTTTGAAGCTAATGCAAAAGAAGGTATCGGGGTAGACTGGCCAATCAGATATAACGATATTGCTCCATGGTACGATTATGTGGAAAGGTTTGCAGGGATAAGCGGCCAAAAAGAAGGATTGCCTCAACTTCCCGACGGACAGTTTCTTCCTCCCATGGAATTCAACTGCGTGGAGAAAGATATTGCCGCCCGTATAAAGGAATATTATAAAGGCCGGAGAATTATGACCATCGGAAGGGTGGCCAACCTAACGGTTCCGCATAAAGGAAGATCAGCCTGCCAGTATCGAAACAAATGCTGGCTGGGTTGTCCGTTTGGAGCCTATTTCAGCACCCAGTCTTCCACGCTTCCTGCTGCCATGCAAACCGGCAACTTAACACTCAGGCCATTTTCTATCGTCACCCGTGTGCTGTATGACAAAGACAGTAAAAAAGCAACCGGAGTAGAAGTGCTGGATGCGGAAACCATGCTCACTTATGAGTTTAAGGCAAAAATTATTTTCCTCTGTGCATCTGCATTTAACTCTACCTGGATTCTGTTTAACTCTGCCACCGATATCTGGCCCGGTGGACTGGGAAGCAGCAGCGGAGAGCTGGGCCACAACGTTATGGACCATCATTTCAGATGTGGTGCAGGAGGTATGGTAGAAGGTTATGACGATAAATATTATTTCGGGAGAAGGGCCAATGGAATTTACATACCCAGGTTCAGGAATATCGGAGACGATAAAAGAGATTATCTGAGAGGATTCGGATATCAGGGAGGGGCAAGCCGCCAGGGTTGGAGCAGGGAAATTGCCGAGATGAGCATAGGAGGAGCATTTAAAGATGCATTATCAGAACCAGGCCCATGGACAATAGGAATAACAGCCTTTGGAGAAATCCTTCCTTACCATGAAAATAAAATTTCGCTGAATAAGGATAAGAAAGACAAATGGGGGCTTCCTGTACTGGAAATGGATGCAGAAATCAAGGAGAATGAAAAGAAAATGCGGGAAGATATGAAGAATGATGCGAAAGAAATGCTGGAGGCCGCAGGAGTAAAGAATGTGTATGTGTACGACAGCGAATATTATATGGGAATGGGTATCCATGAAATGGGTACTGCAAGAATGGGCAGAGATCCTAAAACATCGGTATTAAATGCCTATAACCAGGTATGGGATGCAAAAAATGTATTCGTTACCGACGGAGCCTGCATGACTTCTGCCGGGTGTCAGAACCCGTCGCTGACCTATATGGCTTTAACCGCCAGGGCTGCGGATTTTGCCGTTAGCGAATTAAAAAAACGTAATCTTTAAAATTATCAGCTATGATGAACCGACGCGAGGCAATCACCAGAGTGGGACTTTTGCTTGGAGGAACCATAGTAGGGATGAACCTGTTCCTGCAGGGATGTAAAAATGAAGAAGATGCAAAGGAAGTGGTGTTTTCGGATGATGATATCCGTTACCTGGATGAAATTGCCGATACCATATTACCCGAAACAAACACTCCGGGTGCCAAAGCTGCCGGAGTTGGGCCCTTTATGGCTTTAATGGTAAAAGACTGCTATACTGCAGATGATCAAAGAGTTTTTTATACAGGACTGAATGGTCTTAAAAAAGATTTTTATAAAAAATATAAAACCGATTTCCTGGAGGCTTCAGCAGAACAAAGGCATGAATTCCTCTTAGCGCTGGATGAAGAACAGAAAGAATATATGAGAAATAAAAAGCCTGAAGAGCCTGCACATTATTTCAGAATGATGAAAGAACTTACACTGTTGGGATATTTTACTTCAGAGGTAGGAGCAACACAGGCATTGCGGTATGTGGAGACTCCGGGCAGATATGATGGCTGTATTCCCTATACAAAAGGCGATCGCGCCTGGGCACTTTAAATTTTAAATAGGTATTTCATGAAAAAAATGCGGGTAGTAACATGCCTGTTTTGGGCATGCTTCCTGAAACTTTCTGCCCAGGCAACAGACAAGGATAAAGTTTTGACCTTACTGGAAAACCAACGCCAGGCCTGGAACAGAGGAAGCATTGAAGAATATATGGAAGGATACTGGGAAAGCGATTCCCTGAAATTTATCGGATCAGGAGGTATTACTTACGGTTATCAGCAAACATTAAGCAACTATAAGCATTCTTATTCCGATAAGGATAAAATGGGAGCATTACAATTTGATATTCTCCATACCGAGCAAATTTCTGCTGATCATTTTTTTGTAATTGGAAAATGGATGATCATTAGAAAAAGCGGAAACCTTTCCGGGCATTTTAGCCTGCTATTGAGAAAAATTGACGGAGAATGGAAAATTGTGGCAGACCACAGCAGTTAAAAGATTGCATTTAATTAGTAAAAATTATTTCATCATGGTATTTATCATTTTAGGTATTGTAGCATTTATTGTGGCAGCAGGAGTTAAAAAGGGTGGTACTCAATTCGGGAGTTTTGTCGTGCCTATTCGCATAGCGGGGTTTGTATTTATACTGATTGGTTTACTCACCTCCTGTATTGTTCAAATAGATGCCGGACACGTTGGTGTAAAAAAACTTTTCGGAAAAGTAAAACCCGATGTTTTGTCGAGTGGTTTGCATATAGTAAACCCTTTTTATGAAATTATCATCATGGATGTAAAAACCCAGAATTACACCATGAGCGGAGTGAATGATGAAAGTATGGTTCCGGCAGACGATGCCATTAAAGTGCTTACTGCCGATGGATTGGAAGTTTCTATAGACTTAACCGTTTTATACCGCCTGATTCCGGGAGAAGCTCCCCGTATGGTGCAGGAAACGGGATTGGATTATCGCGATAAAGTGGTAAGGCCGCTTACCAGAACCAAAATCAGGGAAAATGCGGTGTATTATGATGCCATTGCCCTTTATTCCACCAAAAGAGATGAATTTCAGGAAAGAATTGTATCCACTATTGAAGCCGATTTTAAAGCCCGCGGGCTGTTATTGGAACAACTCCTGGTCAGAAATATCACCCTTCCGGCTTCTGTAAAAACAACCATCGAACAAAAGATCAACGCAGAACAGGAAGCTCAGAAAATGCAGTTTGTATTGCAAAAAGAAACCCAGGAAGCCGAAAGGAAAAGAGTGGAAGCCCAGGGTATTGCCGATTATCAGAGGATTATCAATACAGGGCTTACAGAAAAACAGCTTCGTTATGAGGCTATCAAAGCCCAGCTTGAACTGGCAAAATCTCCGAATTCCAAAATCATTATTATGGGAGATAGCAAAACTCCCGTCATCCTCGACAGCAAAAATTAGATTTGGTTTTTAAGGCTAAGCAATAAAAAAAGGGCAGCAGCATTGCTGTCCTTTTCTTTTTGAATATATTGAAGACATTATTTCTTTTTCCAGACTCTGACAATGGAGATGATAATCAGGATAAAAGTGATGATACTGGCCGAGTAAAAAATAATATTCCCTTTGGTAGGGGCATCGCCAAAAAACAACCATCCGTTATATATACCCATATAGGTTACAACAAACAACCAGAGGATAAGAGGAATAATGGTCCTCAAAATTTTTCCGAAAAGCACTGAGGCCTGCATTTCCTTGTATTCCATGCTGCAAATATACTGAATATTACCGTGGAAAAGAGGGAACCAGCAGTTTGCGAAAATCAGCAGAATCTCCGTTGAAAACATTAAAATCCACGTTTCCTTTTATTCCGTTAACCTTTCCGGTTTCACTATGTTGCCAGAACGACCAGTCGCGGTAAATTCTCGGCCGGTGTTTCTCCAGGTAATGTGCAATCCATAAAGGATATTCATCAAAATCGTCTTTCAATATTCTGGTATAAAAATCTACATTGGTGTATATGATAGGTTTTACCCCGTAATGTTCCTCTACCATATCCAGCCATTCTTTACATCTTTTCCTGATGGTTTCTGCATTTACTCCATAGGAAACTTCCACATCCAAAACGGGGGGGAGGTCTCCCGGTTTAAGGTCAACTGTACGGATAAAATTTTCTGCCTGTTCTCTTCCGCTTTTGGAAGTAATAAAAAAATGATAAGCTCCGCGGGGGATTCCTGCTCTGGCAGCTTCTCTCCAGTTTCTTTTAAACTGAGGGTCTACATTTTTAATGCCTTCAGTAGCTTTGATGAAAGCAAATCCCATTCGGATATTTTTAACCTTCATGGCAGCCACCATCTCCCAATTGATTCTTTGCTGATATCTTGATACGTCTATTCCGTGAATTTCATAATAGGGGGGAATTTCTATACCAAACTCTTCATAATGGATAAATTTCTTACGGGATTCTTTAATTCTTTCTATTAATACCACAGCTGCTACCAATATGGCTATTATCATTAAAGCCGGCCGCAGATAAGTATATTCCTCCTTCCGCTTCTTTTTTGCCATAAGCACAAATATACCTGTTGCCCATAAAATCTGATGCTAAAACATAATCTGTGCTTTTTGATGCAGTGTTATTAATTTTACAATAATGCCGGGATTCAATTTTCATGATACCGTTAACCTTTTATCTAAGCTTACGCCAAGAAGGCTGTGGAATGCCACCAAGGTGACAGCCAGCTATTATATCAGCAAATGGACGAAAAAACCGGTACAATGGGGGCTTCCTGTTTCCATTTCGTTTGAACCCACTACTTCCTGCAACCTCAGATGTCCGGAATGTCCCAGCGGATTGAGGGCATTCACCCGTCCAAAAGGAATGCTGGAAGAAAATTTCTTCTTCAATACCATCGACCAGCTATCAAAAGATTTGCTTTACCTCATATTTTATTTTCAGGGAGAACCTTACCTCAATCCCGGATTCCTGGATATGGTGAAATATGCAGCAACAAAAAAAATTTATACTGCTACTTCCACCAATGCACATTACCTGAATGATGCCAATGCGAAGAAAACCGTTGAAAGCGGTTTAGACCGGCTGATTATTTCCATTGACGGCACCACACAGGAAGTATACGAACAATACAGAAGAGGAGGAAAACTCGAAAAAGTACTGGAAGGTGCCAGGAATATTGTTAAATGGAAAAAAGAACTGAACAGTAAAAAGCCATTTGTGGTATTTCAGTTTTTGGTGGTAAAACCCAATGAACATCAGATTGAAGATGTTAAAAAACTTGCAGGGGAAATTGGGGTGGACGATGTTTGGTTTAAAACTGCCCAGGTTTACGATTATGAAAATGATCCTAACCAACTGATACCCACAATTGAAAAATACAGCAGGTACAGAAAAAACAAGAACGGAGAATATTACTTCAAAAACAGGCTTCCCAACCATTGCTGGAGGTTATGGCATGCTACCGTTATCACCTGGGACGGGCTCGTAGTTCCATGTTGCTTTGATAAAGACGCCACCCACAGGCTGGGAAATCTAAAAGACAAAGACTTCAGAGAGGTGTGGCATAGTAAGGATTACAGGGAGTTTCGCGCTCAACTATTGCACAGCAGGAAAAACATTGATATATGCGCAAATTGCAGCGAGGGTACAAAAGTGTGGAGCGATTAAAAATTCTTTTCCTGCATTCTATCCAAAAAATAAATTATACTATTTTTATATGCATAAATCAATTCGGATACGAAGTCGTATCTTGCATGCACCCCCAATTGACCTTATACATGGCTTACAAATAAAAGTTTTCTATGAGCCTTGAAAACGATATACAGCAATCGTCCTTCCGCAATGAATATCACAAACTGGTAGTGAATTTAACCTACACCTACAACTGGTCGGTGGAGCAGAACAGAAAATTCTTCGAATCTGCCAACTTAACATCTCAACAGTATAATATTCTAAGAATTCTGAGGGGGGCAAAAAAGCCGCTATCTACTTTTCAGATTAGGGAAAGAATGCTCGACAGGATGAGTGATACGAGCAGAATTGTAGACAGGCTTGTTAAAAAAGGGCTGGTTCAAAAAGTGGTGAGTATGCGCGACAGAAGGCTGGTGGATGTTACCATCACAGAAGCAGGACTTCAGTTATTGGCAGATCTCGACAAACTCAATGATTCCATGGACGAAAAGTTCAAAAACCTTACTGAAGATGAAGCCAAAATGTTAAATCGCTTGCTCGACAAACTAAGAAGGAGTGAATAAACGTATTTTTGTCAATTCAGTTTATTTATTCCATGGTAGTAAGGATTTCTGCATTTGTTCTGGTTTTATTTTTTTCGCTTAATGCATTTTCTCAGGCCAAACCCGAATTCAGGGCGGCCTGGATTGCTACTGTGGCGCATATCGACTGGCCTTCTCCGGGAAATTATAACAGTATATTGCAGCAGCAGGAGTTTATCCGCATACTGGATATGCATAAGGCCAACGGGATGAATGCCGTAATTGTGCAGGTAAGGCCTTCTTCCGATGCTTTTTATCCTTCACCATACGAACCCTGGAGCCAATGGCTAACAGGTGTTCAGGGAAAAGCCCCCAATCCTTATTACGATCCTTTGCAGTTCATGATTGAAGAAGCCCATAAGAGAGGAATGGAATTCCATGCCTGGTGCAATCCCTACAGGGCCGATTTCAGTATTGGTAAATCTTCTATTGCTCCTAATCATGTAACCCGCACCCATCCTGAATGGTTTATTTCTTACGGAGGAAAGAAATATTTTGATCCCGGGAATCCCAATGCAAGAGAGCATGTGGTAAAGGTAATCAAAGACCTGGTGAGCAGATATGATGTGGATGGTATTCATTTCGACGACTATTTTTATCCTTATAAAATTCCCGGTCGTGAATTCCCCGATCATGTTTCTTACAATAAATACGGAAAAGGGATGACAAGGGATGCCTGGAGAAGAAGCAATGTGGATTCTATCATTTATCAGCTGCATGTAGCTATAAAAGAAATTAAGCCTGCCGTAAAATTCGGTATCAGCCCGTTTGGCGTTTGGCGCAATGCCGATAAAGACCCCAATGGTAGTCCAACCCGTGCGGGTGTAACCAATTACGACGATTTATATGCCGATGTTTTACTATGGCTGAAAAACGGGTGGATTGATTATGTGGCGCCACAGCTGTACTGGGAAATCGGGCACAGGGCAGCACCTTTTGAAGTGTTGGTAGACTGGTGGAGTAAAAATACTTATGGAAGACATTGTTATATTGGAATAGGGTATTACCTGGCAGGCTCAAACACAGCATGGAAAGACCCTACTTTGCTTCCCCGACAACTCGAATTAATCAGGTCGTACAAAGAAATTCAGGGGGCAGTGTTTTATAATACCAACGCCTTCTTTCGCAATCCTCTTGGGTGGAACGATACATTAAGGCTGAATTATTTCAAACACCCTGCAGATATTCCCGTTATGCCGTGGCTCGACAGTCTTTCTTCGCCCATAAAATACATCATTGCCGCTTCAATAGATTCTTTGGAGAAAGAAATGAAATTCGGAGAGCTGAAATTAGAAGAAGGAAATTAATCGGATTCTATATAAAAAAATCAGGAATCCGATTGTGGGTTAACCCGCAACCTGATTCCTGATAAGATTTAAAGGCATAAATTTTTGGATGGATGCCATTTTTATTTACAGGGTTATTTTTCCCATCTCCAGTCTCCGGCAATAATCAAAGCTTCTTTCAGATTATTTTTTTCCAGGAACGCTTTTGTTTCCTCATCGCTCCTACGTTTTGCAGGAATGGTTTTCGCATCTGCCAATCCGTAAATCAGCATGGAATTAAAGCGAACGGTATTTTTCATTCCCTGCTCTTCTACCAGGTTAAAGCTGTCACAATCGGAATGGTAGCATCTTCCTGCATTATTAGGAAGCCTGCCTCCTGCAGCACCGCCGGTAATCACACCCTGAAGCATAAAGGGCTCATGGTCGCTGTGCAGTCCTGCCCTTGAATTAAAAATATTTTCAAAGGATGGGTCTATGGATTTTACAATTTCACCTATTCCTTTCACAAGAGGCTCCATCAGCGGAGATGTTGCAGAATATCCTCTAGGATCGTTGGTCATGTCGTAGTTCAACATCAAGCGGATGTTGTTGATGCTTCCATCTGCCAAAGCCTGCTCAACATAATGAGTAGAACCTAAAAGACCTTGCTCTTCTCCCATGAACAATACAAATTCAATGGTCCTGTCGGGACGAAGGTTTAATGCTTTAAACGTCCTTGCCATATCAATTACGGAAAAAGAGCCGATACCGTTGTCGATAGATCCGTCGGCCAGATCCCAGCTGTCGAGGTGGCCACCAACTACGATTTTTTCATTGGGGAGTTTCTTTCCTTTAATGGTGGCAATCACATTTCTTGCTTTAATGGTGCCGGAAAAATTCGTCATGGAAATTCTTGCTGAAAGTTTTTCTTCTTTTAATCTTTCTTTCAGCTTCAATCCATCTTCTTTTCCGATACATGCCGCAGGAATAGGTATGAGTTTACCTGTAACAGATGCAGTTCCGGTAAGTAAAACACCACCATCCACTGTATTGATGATGATAATGCCCACGGCACCGTATTGAATTGCCAGCGCAGTTTTTTCAGAACGGTGAAGGTTTCTTAATCCTTCTCCAGAATTAGGTAATATTCCAAGATATACCAGAGCAATTTTCCCTTTTACTTTATCCCCTGCTTTTTTATAATCATCTTCCAGTCCATTACCCATATCGATCAGTTCTCCGTACACATCGGCTTCAACCGGTGTATGAGCCAGGGCAACGGATTTTACATCCTGCATGGGCGCACCTACTTTTCCGATGCTTACATTCACAGTTCCTCTTGCCCAGCTTTCCATTTCAAACGGCTGGAAGCGCACATCTTCAAAACCATAAGATTTCAGCAAATCGTAAGCATATTGTTCGGCTTTCGCACCATTTTCAGAACCGGTTAGCCTGTGTCCAATCGTCTCGGAAGATTCTCTTAATGTTGAATACGCTCGGGAATTAGCCTGTACTTCATTATTAATCTGAGTAAATATTTTCTTCCAGGCAGGTTTAACCTGGGTAAAACCTGATGTTGCTATAACCAGAGCAATGAAGGAAAAAACAATTTTTCTCATGTAAACAGTTTTTATTGGTTTGTTGGTTTTGGGGGAAGTGCAAAGGCTACTGCAGGATGTTCGAAATGTCCTTTATGTGAACCATCGCAGAAAGGTTTATTAGCCGACATGCCGCATCTGCAGAGGGAAATTTTTTCCCTTCCTCCCAGGTCATAAACGTTTCCGTCTTTGTCTACTATTTCAAAATCACCCTCTATTCTCAGAGAGCCATTGCTCATTACAGTAATTTTTGTCTTAGCCATAATATGTTATTTTATTCCTGCACGGTTTTTTAATTCTGAAATGGGGATATTTATAATTCTTCCTTTTTGTTCTTTACCCCTGTAAGTAACCACCCTTAACATCACTGCATCGATAGGAGCGATTAGCGGTCCTTTATACACCGGATAATAATGATCGGGGAAGCTGTTATCAAAAGTGTAGTGGATGTTAAGGTTGCTTACCTCAGTAGACAGCTTAATCATTAAGCGGTTGCCGGCAGTTTTGGATACCTCTATTATGGGTTCGAATGCACTAGTGGCATATTTGGTTTCGGCTTCATCCAGCCTTTTTAAATGGGCTTCCATCCTTTGGGTGAAATCATCCCATTGTTTTTTCCCGGGTTGAGACCATACAGATTCGGCAATGGCAAAAGCCCTTGGCCATAGCATATATTGGGCATGGCGGAGGTTGTAAATCTGTTCGGTCCATAAGTTACCTTGTCCTCCTTTGATAAACTTAGGATCAACCCCTTCAGGCAGCGGATCGAATTCATAAGCTTTCTTTAACCTTAAGGATGCATATACCCTTGGTTCATGGATGACATCTCCCTGCATATAGTCGAGATAGGCAAAAGTGGTAGGACTCATGACTACCTCATGACCGTGTTTGGCTGCTTCAATTCCTCCTTTTACTCCTCTCCAGCTCATGATAGCAGTTTCGGGAGATATTCCTCCTTCTAAAATTTCATCCCAACCAATCATTTTCTTGCCTTTGGAAGACACAATTTGCTGTACTCTTTTGGTAAAATATCCCTGAACCTGTTCCATTGTTTTCAGGTTTTCCCTTTGCATCAGGGCTTTAATCTGAGGATTGTTGATCCAGAAATCTTTGGCACATTCATCACCACCCATGTGGATGTATTCAAAGGGGAAGAGTTCGGCCAGTTCAGAAACTACTTTATCGAGGAATTCGTAAACTTTTTCGTTAGCCGGACAAAGCGTATTGTCTATTAGCGCAGTAAATTTACCGTTTCCGTGCCATTCAATGATTTTTTCACCGGAACGGACATTATAGTTTTTAGCTTCAGGAGTGCAGGATAATTCAGGATAAGAGGCTATTGCAGCAAGGCTATGGCCGGGAACGTCAATTTCCGGCATGATGTTGATGTAATTGTCCAGCGCGTATTGAACAATTTCTTTGATATCTTCCTGAGTGAAAAATCCACCGTAATCTCTGGGTTCCTCTTTTGAAGGCGGAATAAAGGTTCCGAAATATCCTTCCCTTTTCACGTTCCAGGCCCCCACTTCTGTAAGTTTAGGATAAGATTTGATTTCAATTCTCCAGCCTTCATCGTCTGACAGGTGCAGGTGCAAAAGGTTGAATTTGTATTTTGCCATATCGTCTATAAAACGCTTCACTTCTTCTTTGGTAAAGAAGTGGCGGGCAACATCAAACATCAACCCCCTCCATCCGAAACGAGGATAATCGGTAATTTCTACTGCAGGGATTTTCCATTCCACCTGCTTCACCTCAGAAGTGTTTTCAATTTCTTTCGGCATAAGCTGCAGCAGGGTTTGCACGCCGTAATACAATCCCGCAGGGGCATTGGCGGTAATTTTTACTCCTGATTCGGTCACAGATAATTTATATCCTTCATTACCTGTTTCAGGATCTGCTTTGCCGTTCAGGGCAAGATGGATATTTCCCGGATTGTCTGATTTGATTACTGTAATATCACAACCGGTGGGAGTAAACCTTTTTCTGAGGTAGTTTACCGTTTTTTGGGTGCTGCTTAAATCAGATACTGTAATATTCAGTTTTTTGGGAAGCACATAAGCTCCGGAAGTTTTCTTTACAGATACCGGTTCCGGAATAATGGCGATATCCTGGCCGTAAGCCATGGAAGCCATTGCAAGCATTACAATGCCCAGCAGGTTATTCTTCATATCTAAAAGTTGAATTGAAGATGCAATATATTCATTAATACCAATGAATATAGAGAATATGAATTTAATATAATATGAAAATTAAGGTAAAATACAGGGCAGGAGTGAATGGGTTCCTGCCCTGCGGGAATAAAAATTACATTTTTTCAGTTTATCTCAACAGGATGGATAACAAATCCTTCCTCAGTATATTCAGCTCTTTGCTGATTTTTTTGCTGATGGGAGTTTTAATGGTGTCCAGCGCATGGATTATAATGTCTATATGCTCAACTTCCGAAAATTTACTGCCCCTTGAACCGGCCAGTCCCCAAAGGGTTTTGTAGTCTGCCAGGACTTCCTTTAGCAGGCTCATGTCTTCAGCGGATGCCTTCAGCAGGAATAGATTCATTTTAAGGTTAATTCTTTTCGCCATCTGCCAGTAATTGTCAAATTCATTATCCTGAATTTTGGCAATTTCTTCTTTTAAACTAGTTTCAAGATGTTCCCTTCCGGGAAGATGATAAACTTCTTCATTGAATTTTATATCTGTATTCCATTTGTGCTTTCCGGCCAGGTTAAGAATAGTTTCCAATTGATACCAGTTTCCGAGGGCATTTACTGAAGGTTTATAGCTGTAAGCCTTCATATAATAATATGAAGCTTCTTCCAGGGCACCCAGCATTTTCTCTTTATCGGTTTGCAAAAGTGCTTTTCTTTTTGTGGTACTTGCCAGCAATACATATCGTTCTGAGGTAGGGCTCAGGTAAAAGAGCAAATTGATTTCTCCCAGTACATCATTGATTTTTCTTAAATAATAATTGCGTTGCTTTTTATCATTCTTCAGGTATTCCATGATGTAAGACTTAGCCCTGATATTGAAATACCTTTCAATGGTAGATACATCATATTTAGCTTCTTCCATTTTCAAAAGGTTTTCCATTTTTTGCAGGGCTAATTCATATTCGTATAAGTCTGCATATATCAACCCTTCCAGTTCGGTAATCCGGGCAGTGCGTAAACCTTTTTCTTCCGTAGCTTTTTCCATGGCTTTCAGCCTGGCGAGAATATCTTCATGAGCATAATTGCCCGTTTGGATATAGTTTCGCACTTTCAATAATATTTCTCCGGCACCTCTGTGGACTGTATCTGAGGAAATTGAA
>ENA-UOVV01000232-UOVV01000232.1-compost-metagenome-genome-assembly--contig:-NODE-232-length-81247-cov-81.185031_pt1 | contig 81247 bp, 56 predicted proteins | sample MGYA00238155_ERZ761577 | MGnify/ENA primary metagenome ERZ761577 (study PRJEB28898, sample SAMN06268775) | compost metagenome | isolation source: Emeryville, CA | place: USA:Emeryville, CA | collected... | reverse complement strand
TCTTCTTGTTCTTGTCGGTGGTGTAGAAGTGGCCGGTGCCGGCCGAGGAGATCAGACGGATCTTGTCGCGCTTGGATGCCATGGTGCTCTACTCCTCAGACCTTCTCGCCGCGCTTGCGCAGCTCGGCGATGACGACTTCGATGCCCTTCTTGTCGATCGTGCGCAGCCCGTGGCTGGACACGCGCAGGGACACCCAGCGGTTTTCGCTCGGCACCCAGAAGCGGCGCTCGTGAAGGTTCGGCAGCCAGCGGCGCCGCGTCTTGTTGTTTGCGTGGGAACGGTTGTTTCCGGATTGGAAGGACTTTCCGGTGACCTGACAGACCTTGGCCATCTCGAACCTCTTCGATGTCTTGGACCGTCCTTGGCCAGGACGGCAGCGGCCCAGCGGCGGCGATGCGCCATGCGGTGCTGGAAGTCCCCGTGCGATCGACGCGGGCGGACCGCATGACCGGCATCCGCGTGCCCGGAAGGGCGAAGGATCGCGCAGGGAGCCGGGCTTTATAGCCGAATCAGTCGTTTGCGGCAAGTCCGTCCGTGCATGCGGCAGCCTGGGTGAGCCCGAAGCGTGCGTGGCTCGACGGAATGCGGCGCGGGCACGCCGGTACCCCCGCGATGGGGCATGCAGGAAGCGGAAGCAGGGGGTTTCCATGCGGGGATTCGCATGTGCGTTGTCGGGCCTGTTCGCACTGGGCAGCGTTTCCGCCGCGCCACCGTTCGGACTCGCCTTCCATCCGCAGGTCGACGCGCCGGGATTGGAAGCCGGCACCGACCGCGGCCATCCGTATGTCGTGGCGACGTTGCCGGACGCGAAGCTGGCGGCGCAGATCCGCGCGGACAAGCGCAAGCGCATCCGCCTCACGCTCACCTTGCGCAACGAGGGCGCGGTGCCGATCGCGCTCGATCCGGCCGACGTCTCGGTCACGTGGAAGGATGCGCCGCTGGCGGCCGTGTCGGCCGAGCAGCTCGTGGCCGAGGCGGAAAAGCGCATGCTCGCCAAGCATGCGTTTCTCGGCATCGTCGGCGCGGTGGCCGCGCCGGTGCTCGCCCGATCCGGCGCGGGCGCCTCGCTGACCGTCGACGGCCAGCAGTACGGTTCGCCGACCGGCATCGCCGATCCATCGCTCGCAGCGGTGACGGGGGCCGACGAGAGCGCCTCGGCCGAACCGGCTGCGCCGCCGCAGGTCGATGCCACGCGCGTCACGGCCGACCTGTTGCAGGCGGGCACGCTCGAACCCGGCGCGACGGTAGCCGGTGACATCCTGTACGAAGCGCGACCGCGGTCCGGCGATGCACTGACCGTCACCGTTTCGCTCGCAGGCAAGCCCGTCACGTTCCGTTTCCTCGCGGGATCGGCGCGGCAACGGCGCTGAGCGGCGCTGCTAAGCTCGGGGCTTCCGGACGTGGAGCCTCGCATGAGCAACGAAACCGACGCCGGCGGCCACGAACCGGTCGCGCCGGCCCTGCGCGACGACGTGCGGCGTCTCGGGCGCATGGTCGGCGACATGCTGGTGGAGCAGGTCGGGCCGGCGTTTTTCGGTCGTGTGGAGCACGCGCGCACCGAGGCGATCCGCCGTCGCCGCGATGCCGCGCCGATCGACGCGCTGGCCGATGCACTTTCCGGGCTGGACGCGCCGGTCGCGGACGCGCTGGTGCGCGCGTTCTCGGCGTACTTCCACGTGGTCAACGTCGCCGAGCGGGTGCAGCGCATCCGTCGCCGCCGCGAATACCAGATCGAGGGCGCCGCGCCGCAGCCGGACGGCCTGCACGACGTGCTGCTGCGCCTGCGCGATGCCGGCGTCGGCCTCGACGAACTGCTGCGCACGTTGCCGCGCATCGACGTGGAGCCGGTGTTCACCGCGCATCCCACCGAAGCCACCCGCCGCGCGCTGCTCGAAAAGGAGCAGGAGGTCGTGCGCACGCTGATCGACGAGCTCACCGGGCCGCGCACGCCGATGGAGCGCGAAGCCGGTGCGGCGCGCCTGCGGCAGGCGCTGACCAGCAGTTGGCAGACCGCGGACCTTTCGCCGGTGCGGCCGTCCGTGCAGGACGAACTCGACCATGCCGCGTTCTACCTTGCCGATCCGCTGTACCGCGTCGTGCCGGTCCTGCACGAGGTGCTGGAACAGGCCTTCGCGGCCACCTACGGCGCGGAGCCGCCGTTGCCGCGCCTGCTGCGTTTCGCCTCGTGGGTCGGCGGCGACATGGACGGCAATCCGAACGTCGGCGCGGCCACGATCGCGGCGACGCTGCGCACGCAGCGGCGCACCATCATCGCCCGCTACCGCCGCGAATGCGCCGACCTCGCGCGCACGCTCACGCAGACCACCGACCGCGTCGCGGTGGACGCGGACCTGCTCGCGCGGCTCGATGCGTATCGCGAACGGCTGCCCGCCGCCGCCGCGAAGCTGCGTCCGCGCCACGCGAACATGCCGTACCGCAACTTCCTGTACCTCGTCGACGCGCGCCTCGCGGCAACCGTTGCGGACGGGCCGGATCGCTATGCGGGCGCGGACGAGTTCGCCGCGGACATCGCGCGGATCGCCGGCAGCCTCGCCGCCCACGGCGGGCGCAACGCCGGCTGGTTCGCGGTGCGCCGGCTGGAGCGGCGGATCGCGACCTTCGGCTTCCATCTCGCGCGTCTCGACGTGCGCCAGGACGCGCGCGTGCATGCGTCCGCGCTGGAAGCCGCGCTCGGTCCGCTGGCCGAAGATCCGGCCGGGCGCGCGCGCCAGCTCGCCGCGTTCGCGAGCGGGTCGCAGGCGCTGCCGCCGGTCACGCGGGACGATGACGCACTGGCGCGCACGCTCGCGGTGTTCGCGACGCTCGCCGATTCGCGGGGCCGCTACGGACCGGACGCGCTCGGCCTGTACATCATCAGCATGGCGGCCAGCGCGGCCGACGTGCTCGCGGTGCTCGCGCTGGCGCGGGCGGGCGGGCTGGTCGATGCGGATGGCCACGTGCCGCTCGACGTCGCGCCGTTGTTCGAGACCATCGACGACTTGCAGCAGGCGCCGCGCACGCTCGCGGCGCTGCTCGCCGATCCGGTGTACCGCGCGCACCTGGCCGCGCGCGGCGATCGCCAGCCGGTGATGCTCGGCTATTCCGACAGCGCCAAGGACGGCGGCATCCTCGCCGCGCGCTGGGCGCTGCAGCGCGCGCAGGTCGAACTGCTCGACGTCGCGCGCGAGGCCGGCATCGAGCCGGTGTTCTTCCACGGTCGCGGCGGTTCGATCAGTCGCGGCGGCGGCAAGACCACGCGCGCGGTGATGGCCGCGCCGCGCGGCGCGATCGACGGCCGCCTGCGCGTGACCGAGCAAGGCGAGGTGATCCACCAGAAATACGGCATCCGCGCGCTCGCGCTGCGCAGTCTGGAGCAATCGCTCGGCGCGGTGCTGCTGGCCACCTTGCGCCCGCGTCCGCCCGAACCGCGCGAGGATCGCTGGCGCGAGGCGATGCGGCGCCTGGCCGCCGACGGCCGTCGCCACTATCGCGCGCTGGTCGCGGAGTCGGACGGCTTCACCGACTATTTCCGCCTCGCCACGCCGATCGACGTGATCGAGCGCCTCGGCCTCGGCTCGCGGCCGGCGCGGCGCGGCATCGGCGCCGCCGGCGTCGCCTCGCTGCGCGCGATCCCGTGGGTGTTCTCGTGGACGCAATGCCGCGCCGGCCTGCCGGGCTGGTACGGCGTCGGCAGCGCACTGGCCGACGCCGAGGCGCGCGGCGACGGCCCGCTGCTGGCCGAGATGGCGCGCGACTGGGCGTTCTTCGAGACGCTGGTCGGCGATCTGGAGATGTTGCTGGCCAAGTGCGACATCGGCATCGCCGAGCACTTCTCGCGGCTGGCCGGTCCGCTGCACGAGGCGTTCTTCCCGCGCATCCGCGACGAGTTCCGTCGCACGGTCGAAGGCGTGCTGCGCTTGCGCGGCCGCGCGTCCCTGCTCGAGGACGACCCACGCCTCGCGCAATCGATCGCGCTGCGCAATCCCTACACCGATCCGATCAGCCTCGTGCAGGCCGACCTGCTGCGGCGTTGGCGCGAGGCCGGCCGCGAGGACGACGCGCTGTTCGCCGCGCTGGCCAGTTCGGTGCGCGGCATCGCGCAGGCGCTGCAGAACACCGGCTGACGGCGTTCAGCGTTCTTCCACTTCGGTGCGCTTCGCGCGCTTGATGAGCCATGCGACACCGCGCAGGTCCGCGATGCCGACCAGCGCGCGGTTGAAATTGTTGTACTTGGATACGCCGGCGGTGCGCGGGCGGTGGTTGACCGGAACGCTCACTACCTGCCAGCCGGCACGTTGCATCAGCGCCGGCAGGTAGCGGTGCATGTGGTCGAAGTACGGAAGGTCGAGGAATGCCTCGCGTTCGAACAGCTTGATGCCGCAGCCGGTGTCCGGCGTCTCGTCGCGCAGCAGGCGCGAGCGGATCGCGTTGGCCCACTTCGACGCCCGGCGCTTGCTGCCCGAATCCTGCCGGTTCACGCGCCAGCCGGCGAACAGCTTCACCGTCGGCGCGGCGGTATCGCGCCGGGCGACGAGCTTCGGAATGTCCGCCGGGTCATTCTGCCCGTCGCCGTCCAGCGTCGCGATCCATGCGCCGCGCGCTGCCTTCACTCCGTTGCGGATCGCGGTGCTCTGGCCGCTCTGCGCCGCGTGGTGCAGCACGCGAAGTTCCGGGTAGTCGTCCTTTGCGCGCTCCAGCGCGGCGAGCGAACCGTCGCGGCTGGCGTCGTCCACGCAGACGATCTCGAAATCCATCTTCCCGCGCAGCGCGCCGGCGATCTCGGACAGCAGGGGCGGGATGTTGTCCTGCTCGTTGAACACGGGCACGACGACGGACAACTCGGGCATGGGGACGTTCGGCATCACGAGACTCGCGGGAGGTGATTATCGTCGCCGTGGCGAGCGGAGGCCACCGGTGGCACTTCCAGACGGCGCACGCGAAAGAAAATCCGGCCGCGATACGGTGGGCCCAGCCGTTCCAGTCGGAAGCCGTGCCGCGCGATGTCGGCCTCGATCCGCGGCACGGTTCGTTCCTTCGCGATCCAGACCGTGTCGCGATGGTCGTGTTCGAACAGTTCCTCGTCGACGTCGCCGTCCACATCCGGCATGAAACCGGTGCGCGCGCCCGGCAGCAGCGCGATCTTCTCGACCGGAACGCCGAGATGGAAATGCAATCCGTAGCGCGCCATGTCATCGACGAACACGACCTCGCCGATGCCGTCGCCGGCGCGCGCGCGGATCGCGTCGGCCCATGCGGAGGCGTCCTTGTGAGTCGGCCAGAGCGCGATTGCCACGCGGAACAGGCAGATGCACACGAGCCAGATCGCGAGCCCGTGCACGTCGGGCCACGCGCGTGTCGCATCCTTCGACCGCAGCGCCGCGATGGCGAGGGCGAACGGGGCGAACAGCGGCAGCAGGTAAAGGGGCAGGCGCGATCGCGCGAGGCAGAACACCAGCAGCGGCAGCGCGATCCACGCGGCGAGCAGCAGCCATCCGGCGTCCGCGTCGCGCGCGGCGCGGACGCGCCAGTCGTGCAGGCGCGCCGCGGTTGCGCGCAGCCAGCGCGCGAGGTCGCGCGTCCATGGCAGGCTGCCGAGGATCAGCGTCGGCGCATACACGATGAACCAGCCGTACCACGCGCCGTTGCGGCCCATGTCGCCGGCGACGCGCTCGACGACTTCGGTACCGAGGAAGTATTCCAGCAGACCCGGATGGCGCAGCGTCACGTTCACGTACCACGGCAGTGCCATTGCGAGGAAGGCGGCGACGCAGGCGATGCGCGTGCCCCACGCGAGCCGCCCCGGTGCAGGCGCGAGCATGCCCAGCGCGGCAATGGCAAGCAGCGGCAGCAGTGCCGGTGGGCCTTTCGTGAGGAACGCCAGGCCGAACAGCGCCCACATCGCGACGCGCCATCGCGCGGCATGCTCGCTCGGCCCGAAGCGCGCGCGTGCGAACGCGGCCATTGCGAGCGTCTGCCAGGCGGTCATCACGAAGTCCGTGGTCAGGATCTGGCTTGCCGTCAGCGGCAGCGCCATCGTCGCGTAGACGAGGCCGGCAAGCGCCTCGCGGCCCGGCACCAGCCATCGCGCGATGCGCATCACCGCCAGCACGCAGGCGAGGTAGGCGAGTGCCACTGGCAGGCGCACCGCCCAGGTCGCGTGGCCGAACGTCTTCACGCTCGCCGCGACCAGCCAGTAGGTGAGCGGCGGCTTCGTCCAGTGGTTGGTCTCCGGGTGCCGCGCCGGATCGAGCCAGTCGCCGCTGTCCAGCATCATCAGCGCGACATTCGAATAGCGGCCCTCGTCCGGATCCCAGATCGGCCGGCTGCCGAGGAACGCGAGCGCCATCACCAGTGCGAGCAACGCGACCTGCCACGGTTGCCATGGCACGCGCCAGCGGCCGAGCGTCATGACTGCGGTCCCTCGTCGTCGGCCGGATGCCACGTCTCATGCGCGTCGATGCGCACGAGCAGCGCGGCTTCCAGGGCGTCCACGCGCGCGCGGGCCTCGTCGAGTGCGGCCTGGCGCGCGTTGCGCTGAGCGAACAGCAGTTCGGTCAGCGATGTCTCGCCGAGTTCGTATGCGCGCTTCGTCCGGGCGGCGACCGCCGTTGTCGCCTCCAGTGCGACGACTCGCATGCGCCATGCGTCGCGCAATGATTCCGCGCGATGCACCGTTTCCCATGCCTCGATTTCGATCTGCCGCCGCATCGCCTGTGCCTGCGCCTGCATCGCATCGGCACGGGCCGCCTCGCGGTCCGCATTTGCCGCGCGCCGCGCGCCGCCGAACGGGATGCCGAGCACGATGCCGATCGCGCTCTCCGCGCCGTCGCGCTCGCGCATAACGCGCACGCCGATTTCCGGATCGGCGCGCCGATCGGCGCGCGATCGGCGCGCGAGCGCGTCCTGTCGCGCGGCTTCCTCCATGGCGGCGCTGATCTCGTGGCTGCGTGCGACGATCCGCTCGCGCCACGGCGTGGCACCGCCCTCGAGCGGCTGCGGCTCGGGCAATGCGGGCAGTCGCTCAGGCACCGGCAATGTCGGGAACCCGGTGGACAGTCGCTGGCGCGCGGAGTCCGCCTCGCGCTGCGCCGCCAGCGCCTCCACCTGCCATTGGGCGCATTCCGCGTCCAGCATTTCGCGCTCGCGAACGGATGCGTCGCCGAGCGACACGCGTCGCGCGACCACGTCGCGCTGGCGCTGCACGAGCGCGAGCTGTGCGTCGGCCGCGATGACGACGGTGCCGGTGCGCAGCCAGTCCATCCACGCCGATGCCAGCCGGCGCGCCGCCTGATGCCGCACGTCGTCCAGGCGCAGTTCGGCCCCGTTGCGGGCATGTTCGCCGATCTCTCGGTCCAGCCGGGCCTTGCCCGGCCAGCGGAAGCTGCGGCCGAGCTGCGTTTCCCATTCGTGGAAGCTTGCGCCATTGCGCGTCGTGCGCTGTTGAGGGATCACGCCGAGCGTCCATTCGTGTGGACCTGCATCGAGGCCGCGCGCCTCCGCACGCGCCGCTTCCACATCGGCGGTCGCCGCACGTACTTCCGGCTGCTCACCGATCGCGCGCAAAGCGAGATCGTCCGTCGGCAGAAAATCGTCCGCCATCGCGGTGCCGCAGATCAGCACGAGGCAGGCGGCGAGTGCGCAGCGATTCATGCAAGGCCTTCCTGTGCCATCACCGGCGTGCCGTACCAGCGCAACTCGTCCGGAGCGACCGCAGCGTGCAACAGCGCCACCACGGCATCGAGCGAGTCGACCGCCACGAGGCACCAGAGTGCATGCCACGGCATGCGCTGCGCCGGTGCGCGCGCTGCGCATGAGGGCAGAACGAAATGGCTGACGCAGCGTTCGTCGAACACGCGCATCGTCGCGATGCCCGCGCGCGTGGTCAGGGTGGCGACGACCGTCTCCGCTTTTTCCCGAGGGACGATGAGGGTCAAGCGAACCCATCTCGTCGCGGTGGGCTGCGCGGCCTTGTTGCAGGCCGCGTTGCGGCGGCGGCGGAACGGCGCACGCGCGCCGTCATCGACTGCGGTCATCATCATGGCGCTTCTCCCGGACGTGATGCGGCAGCGGACTGCCCGAAACATCGGTAGAGCGGCGGCAGCAGCAGCAGCGTGAGTACGGTGGAACTGATCAGGCCGCCGATCACGACGATCGCGAGCGGACGCTGGATCTCCGAGCCCGGGCCGCTCGCGAGCAGCAGTGGCACGAGGCCGAATGCGGTGATGCCGGCCGTCATCAGCACCGGCCGCAGGCGCCGCCGCGCGCCCTCGCGCACGACGGCCTCGATCGGATGACCGAGCGCATGCAGGTGGTTGAAGTGCGACACCAGCACCAGTCCGTTCAGTACCGCGATGCCGAGCAGCGCGATGAAGCCGACCGAGGCCGGCACCGACAGGTACTGGCCGGAAAGCCACAGCGCGACCACGCCGCCGACCAGCGCGAACGGCACGTTGCCGAGGATCAGCAGCGCCTGCCGCGCCGACCCGAACGTCGTGTACAGCACGAAGAAGATCAGGCCCAGCGCGACCGGTACGACCATGCCGAGGCGCGCCGCGGCGCGCTGCTGGTTCTGGAACTGGCCGCCCCATTCGAGCCGGTAGCCGGCGGGCAGCGGCACCTCGCGCGCGACCGCCGCGCGTGCTTCGTCGACGAAGCCGACCAGATCGCGGCCATCCACGCCGGCCTGCACCAGCGCGAAGCGCGACCCGCTCTCGCGGCGCACCGCCACCGGGCCGGTCGCGGGCGCGATATCGGCGAGCGCGGCGAGCGGGATGTCGTCGCCGTTCGCGCGCGCTAGCGCCAGCCAGCCGAAGCGTTCGGCCGCACCGCGCGTCGATGCGTCGCCGCGCACGAGGATGGGCACGCGGCGGTCCGGCTCGACGATCACGCCGGCGCGCATGCCCTCCACGCTCGCGCGCAGCTCGTCCTGCACATCGGACACCGCCAGTCCGGCGCGTCCGGTGGCTTCGGCGTCGACCCTCACGCGCAGGTACTCCACGCCGTCGGCGGCCTGGGTCAGCACGTCGCGCGCGCCGGAGATGCCTTCGAGCACGGCGGCGATGCGCGCGGCGCGCTCGCCGAGCACGCCGAGATCCGGACCGAACAGCTTGATCGCGACGTCGCCGCGACTGCCGGTAAGCATTTCCGACACGCGCATCTCGATCGGTTGCGTGAAACCGTAGTCGACACCCGGGAAATCGCCCATTACCTCGCGAATGCGGTCCGTCAGCCATGCCTTGTCGCGCACGCGCCAATCCATGCGCGGCGCGAGCTGCATGAACATGTCGGTTTCGTTGAGGCCCATCGGGTCGAGGCCGAGTTCGTCGGAGCCGGCGCGCGCGACGACGTGCTGCACTTCCGGCACGCGCTCGCGGATCGCGCGCGCGACCGCGTTGTCGATCGCCAGCGAACGGTCCAGCCCGATCGACGCCGGCTTCTGCAACTGCAGCAGGATGTCGCCCTCGTCCATCGTCGGCATGAAGGTCTTGCCGGTGGCGAGCCACGCGGCAGCGCCCAGCGCGAGCGCCACGCCAGCACCCGTTGCGGCGGCGCGCGGATGGCCCAGCACGCGTTCCAGCAGCGGTAGGTAGGCGGCATCGAGCCGGCGCATCAGCCACGGTTCGGCATGGGAGCGCTCCGGCAGCAGCCACGAAGCGAGCACGGGCACGAGCGTCAGCGACAGCAGCAGCGAGGCGCCGAGCGCGAACACGATGGTCAGTGCGACCGGCGCGAACAGCTTGCCTTCCAGTCCCTGCAGCGTGAGCAGCGGCAGAAATGTGAGCACGATCACGAGGATGCCGGACGAGACCGGGACCGCGACCTCGCGGGTGGCAGCAGCTACCCGTTCCAGCCGCGTGCCGCGCGCGACAGGGTCGGACGGGTCCAGGTGACTGACGATGTTCTCGACCACGACCACGGCGGCATCCACCAGCATGCCGATCGCGATGGCGAGCCCGCCGAGGCTCATCAGGTTCGCGCTCATCCCGGTCATGCGCATCAGCAGGAAGGTCGCCAGCGCCGCGAACGGCAGCATCAGCGCGACCACCAGCGCCGCGCGCACGTCGCCGAGGAACAGCAACAGCAGCACGACGACCAGCACAGTCGCCTCCAGCAGTGCCCGCTCCACGGTTCCTACAGCGCGTCCGATCAGCGCACTGCGATCGTAGAACGGCACGATGCGCATGCCCGGCGGCAGACTCGGCGCGAGTTCGTCGAGGCGCGCGCGGATCGATTCGACGAGACGCGAGGCGTCCGCGCCGCGCAGCGCGACGACGATGCCCTCCACCGCCTCGCCATTGCCGTCGCGGGTGACCGCGCCGTAGCGCGTCAGCGCATCGGTGCGCACCGTCGCGACGTCACCGATCCGTACCGGCTGCGCGCCGCCGCGCAGCGGGATCGCGTCGATGTCGGCGGCGGTGTGCAGGGCGCCCTCGACGCGCACGATCAGTGTTTCCTCGCCGGCTTCGAGTCGGCCCGCGCCGTCGTTGCGGTTGTTGCGCTCGATCGCCTGCGCGATGTCGCGCAGCGAAAGTCCGGCCGCGGCAAGGCGCGCCGGATCGGGCACCACCGTCATGCTCTCGACCGCGCCGCCGAGCGCGTTAACGTCGGCGACGCCGGGCAGGGTGCGCAGCGCGGGCCGCAACGTCCAGTCGAGCAGGCGGCGCCGTTCGGCGAGGCTCGCATCGCCGCCTTCGATCGTGAACATGAACACGTCCGACAGTGGCGTGGACATCGGCGCGAGGCCGCCGCTCACGTCCGCGGGCAGGTCGGCGGCGACGGCAGCGAACCGCTCGGCGACCTGCTGGCGCGCCCAGTAGATGTCCGTGCCTTCCTCGAAGTCGATCGTGATGTCGGCAATCGCGTACTTGGCCGTCGAGCGCAGCATCGCGCCGCGCGGCACGCCCAGCAGTTCCAGCTCCAGCGGCGCGACCACGCGAGACTCGACCTCTTCCGGCGTCATGCCGGGCGCCTTCAGGATCAGCTTGACCTGCGTCGGCGAGATGTCCGGGTAGGCGTCGATCGGCAGCGCCGAGAACGCCCACAGGCCCGCGGCGACCAGACCGAGCGCGGCAACCAGCACCAGCACGCGCTGGCGCAGCGAAAGGTCGGTCAGCGAAACCGCCACGGCGCGCCTACTCCGTCCGCGCCAGCGCCTTCAGCGCGACGGCGCCTTGCGCGACGACCTGCATGCCCGGTTCCAGTTCGGGCGCGAGCACGACCACCGATTCATCATCGCCACCGAGCAACTCGCCCACCGGCACCGGGAAGTAGCGGTCGCCGTCGCGGCGGAACGCGACATGGCGATCGCCCCGTGTCAGCAGCGCGGTGCGCGGCAGGCGCAGCGCGCCATCCGGCGCGGCCAGCGCCAGCGTGACGGCCAGGCGTTCGCCCGCGATGTGTTCGCCGAGGGCGTCGAACCGCGCGCGTAGGCGGATGCGCTGGCTGTCGGGGTCGGAATCGGCGCCGACGTGGGTGACGATCGCGCGCGTGCCGTCGGGCAGCGCGATCGAAAGGCCCGGCGCCAGCAGGCCGCGCCAGCGCAGCGGTACGCCGACCACGAGATCGAGCCGGTCGGGGTCCGCGATCATCAGGGCTTCCTCGTGCGCCTCGAGTCGGCTGCCCGGCTGCGCGGAGCGGCGCAGCACGCGACCGGCCACCGGTGCGAGCAGTTCGAACTCGCCGCGCGCGGCGCCTGGCGGCACGCGCAGGCCGGCGAGCGCGGCCTCGGATCGTTCGAGTTCGGCGTTCGCGGTGCGCGCATTCGCCCGGCTCGCTTCGGCGCGGGCGATGGCGATGATGCCCTCGGCCAGAAGCTGCGTGTCGCGTCGTGCGGTGCGCGCGGCGAGTTGGGCGGCACTGCGCGCGGCGTCGCGTTCGGCGAGCGCGCGTGCCGCCTCGGCGCTGCGCACGCGCAGCAGCGGCTGGCCCGCGACGACGCGGTCGCCGTTGTCGACGAACACCGTGACGACACTGCCGGGCCACGGCGCGGAGACGCCGACGCCGCCATCCAGCGGCGGCACCGACTCGCCCGGCAGTCCGGGCAGCGGCACGGCGTCGGCGGCTTCCACCAGCGCCGGCTCGATGCCGAGCGCGACGCGCTGCGATTCGGCGAGTGTCAGCGCACCCGTGGCGTCCGGTGCCGGCAGCGCGGCGTCGCCCGCCGATTGCCCGGCGCGCGGCCACAGCCGCCACGCGAGCAGCGCGACGAGCACGGCGGCGCCGGCGGCGAGGAGAATGCGTGCCCTCATGGCGCGCATCCGGCGGTGCGGCGTGCGGTTGAGATCGGCAACGGGAAGAAGCGGGTCGTGTCCATGCGGACACGATGCCGTGCGAAGCTTTGGTTTCGCTTGGGCCGGTGGCGCCGCTCAGAGCACGTGCAGCGGTCCGAGGCGTGCCTCGAGGCGGTCCCCCACCCGCGCGAAGGTCAGCGGCCAATCCGCGGCCTGTGCAATCGCGACCGTCAGTGCGAGCCCGAGCCCTGCATGACGCGCGGTTCCGCCTTCCGACTGCTTGCGCCAGAAACGCCTGCCGAGTTGCCGCACGTCCTCGTCGGAGAGATCCGGTGCGGCATTGGCGACAGAGAACGTCCAGTCATTCCCGGTCTGCGAAACGCGGCAGACGACCGCGGTTCCCGTCGGCGCGTACTCGATCGCGTTGCCGACGAGATTGGACACGATTCGCTCCAGCATGCCCGTGTCGCCGCTGATCCATGCCGATGACGGCAGCGAATCGTCGAGCGCGATGCCGCGTTCCGTGGCCAACGGACGCATGGCGGCCAGAAGGGTGCGGATCACCGCGGCGAGATCGACCGGATCGGGTCTGGGCGCCTCCTGCCCGGACTCGATGCGCGCGAGCAGGAGCAGCGTGTCGATGCTGCGCTGCATGCGCTCGCCGGACGCGGCCACCGTTGCGAGTGCGCCTCGCAGCTCCGCCGCGGAATCGGTGGATGCAGTGGCCTCGGCCACGACGCGGATCTCGGCGATGGGTGTGCGCAATTCGTGCGCGACATCGCGCGAGAAGCGTCGTTCGCGCTGGATCGCATCCTTGAGCCGCCGCACGCCGGTATCGACGGCGGCGACGAACGGCGCCAGTTCGCGCGGCAGTTCGTCCGGTGCCGGCATCGCGGCATCCGCGTCGAGGCGCTCGATCCGCTGCCCGTGCCGGAGCAGATGGGCGAACGATTCGCGTACCAGCCACAGGCACAGTGTCATCACCAGCACGAGGGCGAGCGCGATGCCGAATGCGAGCATGTGATGGACGCGGCTTTCGGTGGCATCCCATTGTTCGCGCTCGGTGCCGACCACCAGCAGTCCCGGTTCTGCCTCGCCCGGCAGCGCGATCGGCGTCGCGAGCAGTCGGCCGGCGTGTCCGTCGGGCAGGTGCGCGTCGTAGTAGCGCGGTGGCGTGTGCTGGTTCGGCCCGCGCGGCAGCGCGAAGCCGGCGCTGTTGGGCGAGGTGTCCCACACGCGCCCGTCGGCGCGGTACAGGGTGAAGAACTCGGTGTGGCCGTTGCGGTCGTACAGGGGCAGCGCGGCGGCGCCGTCGGGCCGATCCAGCGCCGCCGCGATGTTCGCCGCGCGCACGCCGAGGCTGCGGTCGAAGTGATCGAAGATTTCCTCGTCGATCAGCACGTCGAGCACGATGAACAGGATCAACAGCACGGAGCCGACCGCGAGCACGAGGCGCATCGCCAGCCGCCGCTGCAGCGACCATCCCTTGCGCGTTCGCGCGGCCGGTGCTTCGTTCGTGTTCACGGGATCTCGTAGCCGAATCCGCGGCGGGTGTGGATCGGGTTGCCGAGCCTGGCGGCGGCGAGCTTCGCGCGCAGCGTGCTGACAATGACTTCGACGACCTTGTCGGACGCATCGCTGCCGCTGTCGTACAGGCGCTCGAAGATCGTTGCGCGCGATAGCACACGGCCGCGTTCGCGCAGCAGCAGTTCGAGCAGCGCGTACTCCTTCGGCGTGAGCGCGAGTTCGCAGTCGCCGTGCCGCGCGCGCCGCGAGCGTGGGTCGAGGACGAGTTCGCCGAGCACCAGCGAGGTTTCCAAGGCCTGATGGGGCCGCCGCAGCAGTGCGCGCAAGCGCGCCATCAGCTCATCCAGCGAGAATGGTTTGACCAAGTAGTCGTCAGCGCCCGCATCGAGCGCGCGCACTCGGTCGGCGACGGGATCGCGCGCCGACAGGACCAGTACTGGCACACTCGATCCGCCCCCGCGCAACTCCTGTAGAACGGAGAAGCCGTCTCGCTGCGGCAGCATCAGGTCGAGCACGACGACGTCGTATGCATAGTTGCGCAGGAACGCGCCGGCCATAACGCCGTCGCTCGCGATATCGCAGGCATGACCCTTCCGGGCCAGATGCGCCTGCAGCGCGTCGGCCAGCGCGGCCGAATCTTCGACGACGAGGATGCGCATGGCGTCAGTGTGGCGGTTCCGGGCGGGTCGGAAAAGCTCCGGACCGCCGAGGTCAGTGCGTCACGGTCATGGCGCGGCGGCACCGGTCGTCGCGGGCAACCTCGTCCCGGTCACCGCCGCGCCGTCGATCGCGGCGCGCCATTCGCGTTCGATCGCGTCGAAGCGCTCGCTGCCATGCGCGACGAGCACCATGGTGCCCTTGCCGGTGGGGAACACGCGGCCTTGCATGCCGTCGCGCCGGAAATCGGCGGCGCGATCGTGGCGCGCCGGCAGGAACACGGCCGCGACGGGCTGGCCGTTGCCTGGCATCACCATGTGTACGCTCTTCCAGAACCCGACCGTGCACGTGGCGACGTAGGCCACGTCGCGCGGCGGCGCCGCGGCCAGCGTGATGCCGCGGTCGGCGAAGGCGGCATCGACGGCGGCCGGCGCTACCGCGCCGCGTCGCAACCAGGCTTCCTGCTCGTCGGCTGCGGTCACGTGCGCCACGACGACATCGGGCACCGAACGGCCGGCGTTCCAGCGCAGCAGCCCGAAGGCCAGCACGAACGACGCGGCGACCGCCAGCGCGATCCAGGCCGTGCGCCGCGAGCCGCGGCGGCGCGCGCGTGCGTGGTCCGTGCGCGGTGCGGCGAGAATGCGGTCCACCATGCCGGCCGGTGGCGCGACCGCGAGCGTGCGTTCGAGGCGCGCCTCGAAGCGCAGCGCCGATTCGGCCGCTTCCGCGCACGCCGCGCAGCCGGCGCGATGCGCCTGGGCCTGTGTGTCGGCGGCGCGCGGATCGACCAGCAGGCGGCGGCGAAACTCAAGGCAGTCCATCGGGATCCTCCGCCGGCGCGTCTTCGCCCAGCGCGGCGCGCAACTGCTGGCGTGCGCGGAACACGCGGGTCATCACCGCCGATTCGCTGAGGTCGAGTTGCGCGCCGATCTCGGCCAGCGACAGGCCGCCGAGTACCTGCAGCACCAGCGGCTCGCGGTATTTCGCATCGAGTCGCGCGATCGCCGCCCGCAGCGCCGCATCCTCGCCGCGTTCGTCCGGCGCGGGCGCGGGGTCGTGCAGGTCCAGCTCGGTCACATCCACGGTCGGCATCGGTTTTCGTTCGTGCAGGCGTGCGTGCTCGCGGCGCAGGATCGTCGCCAGCCACGCCTTCGCCGCGCCCTCGTCGCGCAGCGAGTCCAAGGATCTCCACGCGCGCAGGAAGGTTTCCTGCACGAGGTCCTGCGCCAGCGCCTCCTGCCCGCACAGCCAGAAGGCAAGGCGGTACAGCGCGCCGGCATGCGTGCGCACCAGCGCATCGAAGCGGCGGCGATCCTTGTCCACGCCCGATCCGGACCGGACATCGGCGGCGGGGCTTTCAGGCGCCGACATGCGGGCATCCGGCGCGGGGGCGTCTCATCGGGGAACCGTTCGCGATCACGAGGCGCAAAGGTAACCGGAAACGCGGGTCCGCTGCGCGCGCGGCGCCGAGCAACTGCGACGTTTCGCCGGGCGCGATCGTGCGCGTCGGTGCGGAAGCGGCCGCGCGATCGCGGATAATCCACGTTTCCACGTTCCGGGGCCGATTCCCGCGATGAACATGCCTTCCGGCGAGAAGCCGACCATCCTTCTTCGCGACTACCGCGTGCCCGAGTGGCGCGCCGAATCGATCCGGCTGGCGCTCGATCTCGACGCGGAAGCGACGATCGTCGAGGCGGAAATCGCGCTGCAGCGCAGGCGGCCCGGTGCGCCGTTGCGACTCGATGCGGAGGCGATGGAGCTTCTGGAGGTCGCGCTGGACGGGCAGGTGCTCGGGCCGGATCGTTTAACGCTCGACGACGCCTCGCTGGTGGTGCATGGCGTCGGCGACGATGCCGTCCTGCGCACCCGCGTGCGCATCGCGCCGCGGCGCAATACCACGCTGCAGGGGTTGTACGAGAGCGGGCCGGCGGAACGCGGCTTCCTGCTCACCCAATGCGAGGCCGAGGGCTTTCGCCGCATCACGCCGTTCCTCGACCGGCCGGACGTGCTCGCGCGCTACGACGTGACGCTGCGCGCGGATCGCGCGCGTTTCCCGCTGCTGCTCGCCAACGGCAACTGCATCGAGCGCGGCGATCTCGGCGACGGTCGCCATTACGCGCGCTTCGTCGATCCGCATCCGAAGCCGAGCTACCTGTTCGCGGTGGTTGCCGGCGATCTCGCGGCCATCGAGGACGAACACGTCACCGCCGAAGGACGCCGCGTGCGTATCCTGATCCATGCCGAACCTGCGGTGATCGGGCGCTGCCGCTGGGCGATGCAGTGCGTGAAGGCGGCGATGCGTTGGGACGAGGAGCGTTTCGGCCGGTGTTACGACCTGGACGTGTTCCACGTCGTAGCCACGCACGATTTCGCGATGGGCGCGATGGAGAACAAGGGCCTCAACATCTTCAACGCGAAATACCTGCTCGCCGATCCCGACCACGCGACCGACGACGACCACCGCCACGTGCTGGCCGTGGTCGGCCACGAGTACTTCCACAACTGGTCCGGCAACCGGGTGACGTGCCGCGACTGGTTCCAGCTCAGCCTGAAGGAAGGGCTCACCGTCTACCGCGAGCAGGAGTTCGAGTCCGATCTCGCCGCGCGCACGCTGCGCCGGATCGAGGACGTGCGCCGCCTGTGGCGCGCGCAGTTCCCGGAGGATGCCGGTCCGCTCGCGCATCCGGTGCGCCCGGACCGCTACAGTGAGATCAACAACTTCTACACCGCGACCGTGTACGAGAAGGGCGCCGAGATCGTGCGCATGCTCGCGGTACTGCTGGGCCGCGAAGGATTCCGGCACGGACTGGACCTGTACTTCGACCGGCATGATGGCCAGGCGGTGACGGTCGAGGACTTCCTCGCCGCGCTCGGCGACGCGAACGGGCGGGACCTGATGCCGTGGCTGGCCTGGTACGAGCAGTCCGGGACGCCGGAGGTCCACGTCTGCGGTCGCCACGTTCCCGTGCACGGCACCTACGAGCTGGAACTGCGCCAGCGCACGCCGGCAACCCCCGGCCAGCCACGCAAGCGACCGCTGCCGATTCCGGTCGCGATGGCGCTGTTCGATTCGCATGGCACCGCGTTGCCGCTGCGCCTAGAAGGCGAGGACGGTCCTGCCGCCACGGCGCGCACGCTGTTGCTCGAAGGCGAGGTCGCGACCTGGCGTTTCACCGGCATCACCGAACCGCCGGCCGTGTCGCTGCTGCGCGGTTTCTCGGCGCCGGTCCGCCTGCGCTTCGAGAGCGGCGCGAGCGCGCTGGCGACGCTGGTTCGGCACGAGAGCGACGGCTTCAACCGCTGGTTCGCCGCCGACGCATTGGCCCGGCGCCTGTTCGTGCAGACGCTCGAACAGGATGCGCCGGACCCCGGCCTGCTCGCGACGTGGACCGGCTGCCTCGGCGACGTCCTGCGCGATGCGGGGCGCGATCCGGCGCTGGTCGCCGAGATGCTGGTGCTGGCCGATGCGAACGCGCTCGCCGACGGCATCGAGGAACTCGACCCGGAAGCGGTGCATGTCGCGCGCGCGAGGCTCGAAACCGCGCTGGCGCGCGCACTGGAGCCGGACCTTGCCGCCGCGTGGCAGGCATTCGCCGCCGAAAGTGCCGGCGACGACCTGCATGCGCAGGCCTGCCGCCGACTGCGCGGTGCCTGCCTCGCCGCGCTCGGCCGGCTGGGCGACGCGCACCGCGCGCGCGTCGCCGGTGCGTACCGCGATGCGCGCAACCTGACCGAACGGCTTGCCGCGCTCGCTGCGTGGATGTCGTGCCGCGACGCGGACTTCGACGCGGCGCTCGCGGACTTCGCCGCCCGGCACGCGGACGATCCGCTGGTGCTCGACCAGTGGTTCGCGCTGCAGGCGTGCGAACCCGTGCCGGATGCGCTGGACCGCGTCGATGCATTGACCCGCCACCCGGCTTTCCGCTGGACCAATCCGAACAACGTCTACGCGTTGATCGGCGGCCTCGGGATGCGCAATCCGCGCGTGTTCCATCGTGCCGATGGCGCGGGCTACCGCTTCGTGGCCGATGCGATCCTGCGCGTCGATGCGCTCACGCCGCAGGTTGCCGCGCGCCTCGCGACCGCGTTCGGCGCATGGCGGCGCTGCGAGCCGACGCGCCGCGAACGCATGCAGGCCGAAGTCGCGCGGATGCGCGCGCGACCCGACCTTTCGCCCGATCTCTCCGACATCCTGGCCCGCACCGCGAGTTGAAGGCCGAACCCCCTTCACCCCTGCGGGGAGCTTCCCCCGCAGGCGGGGGAAGCGGGATCGCATCCGGCTCGACCATCCGCCACAAGTGCGCTTCCCCGCAGGCGGGGGAAGCGGATGCATTTCCATCCCCGCGCCGCTGCGTGATTCCCTTCCCCCGCGGCAGCGGGATCGAGGCCGGCCCTCAGGCCGGGTGGGGGTGGCCGCAGGCCGGAAGGGGGCGCTTTTCGCAGTGCCGCGAGGCGTGCTTCGAGCGCGGCGCCTACCCCTTTCACCCCTGCGGGGAGCTTCCCCCGCAGGCGGCGGAAGCGGGGCCGGCCAGCGCAGCGGGAAACCTCGCGAGGTTCCCTCGCTTGCGGGGGAAGCGGGTGCGTTGCGGCGCGCGTGGTGTCGTGGCTTATTTCTTGCGGCTGGCGTCGAACTTTTCCTGGGCCATCGAGCGCACGCGTTCGGCTTCGGCGCGCATTGCCTCGATGTCGGCTTCGTCGACCGAGCCGCCGCCGCTCTTTTCGTTCCACAACAGCTTGCCGTTCTGGTCCCAGCCGACGCTGGCGCCGCGGCGCTCCTCGACCGCGAACGGCTTGCCGTCCCGGAACGCGTAGTGGACCGTCTTGCGGCCGCCTTCATCGAACACGGTGTTCACGCGCACGTAGGCAACGGCGCCGTCGCGCACGAATGCATCCCAGCCGATCGAGGCGGTGTCGGTGGTGTAGGTGCCTTCGACCTTGCGCATGCCGCCGATCTGGCCCTGCAGCTTCTTGTAGTCCTCCTTGGCGCGCTCGGCTGCGGTCGGCTCCGCCACCAGGACGATCTCGGTGGAGATGCCGGCGCCGTGCGTGAGCACCGGGGCGTTGAGCGAGGGCAGGAAGCGGCGCTCGCCGTCCTTGAGCAGCGCGTTGATGACATAGGTGCGCGCCGGCGCGATGCGCGTGCGGTCGAAGTCGAGCGTGAACGTGTACGGCGGCATGCCCTTCACGTCGATCTTCTTTTCGGCGACCGGCAGTTCCGGTGTCGCGACATCGACCAGCTTCACGTCGAGCACGCCCGCCGCGACCTCGATCGGCTCGCGCAGCGTGATCGTGCCGGTGATCGCCGTGCCTTCCGCGATCGCGGGCGTGACCTGTTGCTGGGTCGCCGCGTCATTCCCGGAATTGCAGCCGCCGAGCATGAAAAGGGCGGCAATCGCCGCGATCCAGTGAATGCGCATATGGGAGTTCTCCAGAAAAACGAAAGGCATCGTACACCACGGCCATGCATCCGGCGGTGCGAGCGGGTTCGAGCGGAATGGCCCGTCGGCCGCCAAGGCCGGCTGCGCGATGGCAGAAGCTCCACGATAATCCGCGACGTGTCGTGGTGCAATTCCCTCGGCATTGGCGCAAGGTTCACGACCTTGCAACGAAAGTGTTTCGATGCAGGGTCTGGAACTCCAATGGCTGGATGGTCCGCCGCTGCCGCGGCGGCGTTGGGCGCTCGCCGACGGCTTCACGCTCGGACGTGCTTCAAGCAATGATCTGGTGCTGCCGGATGCGGGCGTCTCGCGGTTTCACGCCTGCGTGCGCCTCGACCATCGGGCATGGCGGATCGAGGACCGCGGCAGCAGGCTCGGCACGCAGGTGAACGGGATCGCGACCCCGTCCTCCGGTGCCGTGCTGCATGCGGGCGATCAGGTCGCGATCGGGCCATGGCGCTTCCGCATCGCGCGCGGATCGCCGCGTGATGCGAACTCGAGCGGCCGTTTGCTGGCCGAGCAGCGCCTGGAACTCCTGCTGCGATGTGCCGGCGAACTCGCGGCCGCGGCGGACGAACAGGAACTGGCCGACGTGCTGGCGGAAAACGCGCTGGCGGGCTCGGGCCATGCGCGAGCGGCCGTGTTCCGCTGCGACGAGGCAGGGTCGCAGCCGATCAGCGTGCGTCCGATCTCGCGCACGGCCGGCTTCTCGGCCGACGACGAATTGCTCGAACGGGCCGCGATCGACGGCGCCGCGGCGGGCGAGCGCACGCTGTGCGTGGCACTGGTCCTGGATGGCCGCGCACAAGCGCTGCTGTATCTAGAAGGCCGCTTCGCCGGCCGCGCGGAGCACGAGGACGGTCCGACGTTCGCGCATGCGCTGGCGCGGCTCGCCGCGTTCGCGCTGGCGAACCTGCGGCGCATCGACAGCGCGCGCCGCCACGCGATGCTCGCTGCCGATCTCGAGCGCGCGCGCGAGGTGCAGCAGCGGCTGCTGCCCCGGCCCGATGCGATCGCCGGCCTGCGCCACGCGCTGCATCTCGAACCGGGCCGCGCGGTGGCGGGCGACATCGCCGACGTGTTCGTCTTGCACGGCGGCAAGGTCGCGGCGCTGCTCGGCGACGTCGCCGGTACCGGTCTCGGCGCCGGCCTGCTGATGGCTTCGGTGCAGTCGTTCCTGCGTGCGGAACTCGCGCACCATGACGATCCCGCGCGCGCGGCCCGGTGCCTGAACGCGCATCTGTGCGAGCAGGCCGCGCGCGGTCGCTTCGTCACGTTGTGGCTCGGCGTGTTCGATCCGGCCACGCGAACCTGCCGTTTCGTCGATGCCGGACACGGGCTCGCGTGGCGGCTCGGTGCGCGGCGCGAGCCGATGCCGATCGCGGCGCGCGGCGGCATCCCGCTCGGCGTCGACGTGGCGGCGCACTACGACGCGGAACATCTCGAACTCGGCGAGCGCGACTGCCTGTTGCTGCACAGCGACGGCTTGACCGAACGGCGCGCGCCGGACGGTCGCGCGTTCGGCGTGGGCGGTCTCGCCGCCGCCGTGCGGAATGCGGCGACGCCGCGGCAGGCGATCGCGCAGGCGCTCGACGCGAGCGAGCGCCACGCGGCCGGCGTCGCGGCCGAGGACGACGTGACGCTGCTCGCGCTGGCGTTCCCGTCGCGCGGTTGAGAGCGTCCTACGCGCCGGGCAGCAGCGAGATATCGGCCACTTCGAGGAACAGCCCGCGCAGGCGCGCGAGCAGCGCGAGTCGGTTGCGGCGCAGTGCAGCGTCCTCCACGTTGACCAACACCTGGTCGAAGAATGCGTCGACCTGCGGGCGCAGCCGCGCGAGGTGCGCCAGCGCCTCGACGTAGTCGCAGTGCGCGAGTGCATGGTTGGCCTCGGCGGCGACGGCTTCGACCGCTTCGGCCAGCGCCGATTCGGCCGGCTCGCGCAGCAGGTCGCGGTCCTCGATCGGCGGAACCTCTTCCTCGGCCTTCTTGAGGATGTTGCCGATGCGCTTGTTGGCGGCCGCCAGCGCCTCGGCCTCGGGGCGTTCGACGAAGGTGCCGATCGCGTCGATGCGCCGGTCGAAGTCGTACAGCGAGGCAGGCTTCAGTTCCGCGACCGCGGCGAAGTGCTGCGCCGGCACGCCCTTGTCGGCGTAGTAGCCGCGCAGGCGGTCGAGGATGAAGTCGTGGAGTTCCGCGCCGAGTGCCGTGGCAAAGCCGCTTCCCGGCGGGCCGCTTTGCGAAACGACGGTGCCGGTTCGTGCCACGTCCCGCTGGCACGCTCCGACCGCACGGTCGAGCAGCGCCTTGGCGTCGAGATCCAGCCCGCTTTCGATGATCGTGCGGGCGAGCCCGAGCGCGGCGCGGCGCAGTGCGAACGGGTCCTTGTTGCCGGTGGGCTTCAGGCCCGCGGCGAAGCCGCCGGCAAGGGTGTCGAGGCGCTCGGCGATCGCGAGCACCTTGCCGAGCGGCGACAGCGCGATGTCGTCGGCCGCGAAGCGCGGCTGCCACGCCTCGTCGATCGCGGTGGCGACCGCGGCGCGGTCATCGGCGGAAAGGTCGTCGAGCGCGGCGTCGCGCTGCGCGTAGTGGCGGCCGGCGATGCCTTGCAGTTCCGGGAACTCGTTGACCAGGCGCGACTGCAGGTCGGCCTTCGACAGCAGCGCCGTGCGCTTCGCGAGCGCGGCGTCGACGCCGACCTGCGGCGCGATCGCCTCGGCCAGCGCGGCGACGCGCGCTGCCTTGTCGGCGACGCTGCCGAGCTTGTCCTGATACTTGACGTTCGCGAGGCCGGCATTCATCGAGGCGAGGCCTTGCTTCAGGTCCTCGTCGAAGAAGAACTTCGCGTCGGCGAAGCGCGGGCGGATCACGCGTTCGTAGCCCTTGCGGATCTCGGCCGGGTCTTTCGATTCGATGTTGGCGATGCCGATGAAATGCTCCGACAGCGCACCGTCGGTGCCGAACACCGGCACGAACTTCTGGTTCGTTTCCATCGTCAGCACCAGTGCCTCGGCAGGCACGGCGAGGAACTCGCGGTCGAAGGTGCAGGCGATGCCGACCGGCCATTCGGTCAGGTTGGCGATCTCGTCGAGCAGCGCGTCCGACAGGCGCGGCGAGAAGCCGGCCGGCGCGACGCGCGCGACTTCCGCGCGGACGCGCGCGCGGCGTTCGGCCGGATCGGCCAGCACCTTCGCCGCGCGCAGCGCATCCAGCCACGAATCGGCATCGGCCACGTGCACCGGCTTGTCGTGCAGGAAGCGATGGCCGCGCGACATGCGTCCGGCGGCCAGGCCGAACAGTTCCGCATCGACGACCATGTCGCCATGCAGGATCACCAGCCAGTGCGCAGGCCGCACGAAGGCGTAGTCGTGATCGCCCCAGCGCATCGGCTTCGGGATCGGCAGCGCCTTGACCGCCTCGGCGAGAATCTCCGGAATCAGCGCGGCGGTCGGCTGGCCGGGCCTTTCGCTGCGCGCCACGAAGCGTTCGCCCTTCGCGTCGGTCGTGCGCTGCAGATCCTCGATCGCGAGGCCGCTCTTCGCCGCGAAGCCCTTGAGCGCCGGCGTCGGCTCGCCGTTCGCGTCGAGCCCGATGGATACGTAGGGGCCGAGCACCTCGGATTTCTGCGTCGGCTGTTCCGACGCGACGTCCGGAATCCATGCCGCGAGGCGGCGTGGCGAGCAGTACGCGCGCGCATTCGCGGCGTCGGCCGCGATGCCGCGGGCGGCGAGGCCGTCGCGGATGCCGGCGATGAAGGCACCGGCCAGTTCGTCCAGCGCCTTCGGCGGCAGCTCCTCGGTGCCGATCTCGATCAGCAGGGACCTGGCTTCGCTCATCACGCGGCCTCCTGCGTGGCGAGGCCGAGCGCCTTGCGCCGGTCGGGATCCTTCACGCCCGGGAAGCCGAGTTTCCCGCGCTGCGCGAAATAGCTTTCGGCCACCGCTCGGGCCAGCGCGCGCACGCGCAGGATGTAGCGCTGGCGCTCGGTCACGCTGATCGCGCGGCGCGCGTCGAGCAGGTTGAAGGTGTGGCTGGCCTTCATCACCTGCTCGTAGGCCGGCAGCGGCAGGCCGGCTTCGACGAGTTTCCTCGCCTCCGCCTCGCAGGTGTCGAACCACGCGAAGAGCTTTTCGACGTTCGCGTGCTCGAAGTTGTAGGTGGACTGCTCGACCTCGTTCTGGTGGAACACGTCGCCGTAGGTGACCGTGCCGTGCGGCGCCTGCGTCCAGACCAGGTCGTAGACGTTGTCGACGTTCTGCAGGTACATCGCGAGGCGTTCCAGTCCGTAGGTGATCTCGCCGGTTACGGGCCGGCATTCGAGGCCGCCGGCCTGCTGGAAGTAGGTGAACTGGGTCACTTCCATGCCGTTGAGCCAGACTTCCCAGCCGAGCCCCCAGGCACCGAGCGTCGGCGACTCCCAGTTGTCCTCGACGAAGCGCAGGTCGTGCACCAGCGGATCGATGCCGAGTTCCTTCAGCGAGCCGATGTAGCGGTCGAGAATGTCGTCCGGGTTCGGCTTCATCACGACCTGGTACTGGTAGTAGTGCTGCAGGCGGTTCGGATTCTCGCCGTAGCGGCCATCGGTCGGCCGGCGCGACGGCTGCACGTAGGCCGCCGCCCATGGTTCGGGGCCGATCGCGCGCAGGAAGGTCGCCGGATGGAAGGTGCCTGCGCCGACTTCGGTGTCGAGCGGCTGCAACAGCACGCAGCCTTGTCCGGCCCAGTAGCGGTTGAGGGTCTGGATGATGTCCTGGAACGAAGGTCCGGCCATGGGGACTGGCTCGCAAGGTCGCGCGGAAAAGCGCGCTAGTATAGCCGTCATGCGTTTGGCGGACCTTCCCTGATGGCCAGCGTGACTCCCGTTCCGAAAGGCGGTTCGACCGGCGATGCGCCGGTGCTCGGCCTGCATCGCCGGCTCGACCTCGACGAGACGCTCGCGGCGCTCGTCGCCGACGCCGTGATCACCGAGGCCGACGCGCGCCGCGTGCGCGCGGACGTGCGGACCGCACGCGGGCGCACCGAACTGCATCCGCTGGTGCTGGTGGCGAACCTCAAGCTCGCCGACCAGCGCAGCCCGGACAAGCCGCTCAGTCTCGAGGTGCTGACCCAGTGGCTGGCCGACCGCGCCGGCCTGCCGTATCTCAAGATCGACCCGATGAAGATCGACGTCGCCGCAGTGACGCAGGTGGTCAGCCATGCCTACGCGCAGCGCTACCGCATCCTGCCGGTAGCGGTGAGCGAGATGCATGTGGTGTTCGCGACGCCGGAACCGTTCGACACGCGCTGGGTGGCCGATCTCGGCCACATCCTCCGGCGCGACATCCAGCGCGTGGTGGCCAGCCCGATCGACGTCAACCGCTATCTCGCCGAGTGGTGGAGCGTGCAGCGCTCGATCCAGCGCGCGAAGGATGCGAAGAACGACATCCACGACGGCCGCGCGATACTCAACTTCGAGCAGCTCGTCGAACTCGGCAAGACCGGCGAGGTCGGCGCCGACGACCGCCACGTCGTCCACATCGTGGATTGGCTGCTGCAGTACGCCTTCGAGCAGCGCGCATCGGACATCCATCTCGAACCACGTCGCGATACCAGCAACATCCGCTTCCGCATCGACGGCGTGATGCACAAGGTGTTCGAGCTGCCCACGCCGGTGATGACCGCCGTCACCTCGCGCATCAAGATCCTCGGGCGCATGGACGTGGCCGAGAAGCGCCGCCCGCAGGACGGCCGCATCAAGACGCGATCGCAGGAAGGCCGCGAGGTGGAATTGCGCCTGTCCTCGATGCCGACCGCGTTCGGCGAGAAGGTCGTGATGCGCATCTTCGACCCGGACATCGTGGTCAAGGAGTTCCGCCAGCTCGGCTTTTCCGAGAGCGAGGAAAAGGCGTGGCGGTCGATGGTCGAGCGCCCGCACGGCATCGTGCTGGTCACCGGTCCGACCGGCTCCGGCAAGACCACGACGCTGTACTCGACGCTCAAGGTGCTGGCCACGCCGGACCTCAACGTCTGCACCGTCGAAGACCCGATCGAGATGGTCAGCCCCGAGTTCAACCAGATGCAGGTGCACCAGGCGATCGATCTCGATTTCGCCGCCGGCGTGCGCACCCTGCTGCGCCAGGACCCGGACATCATCATGGTCGGCGAGATCCGCGACCTCGAAACCGCGCAGATGGCGGTGCAGGCATCGCTCACCGGCCATCTCGTGCTGTCGACGCTGCATACCAACGATGCGCCGAGCGCGCTCACGCGCCTGCTCGACCTCGGCGTGCCGAACTACCTGATCCAGTCCACGCTGACCGGCGTGGTCGCGCAGCGACTGGTGCGCACGCTGTGCCCGCATTGCAAGGTGGAGACGAAGCTCGACGTCGCGGCATGGGCTGCACTCACGCACGGCCGCGCGCTTGCGCCGCCGAAGAAGGTCTACGGCCCGAAGGGCTGCCTCGAATGCCGCAAGACCGGATTTCTCGGCCGCACCGGCATCTACGAGATGCTGCACGTCTCGCCGGCGATCCGCGCGCTGATCCAGCCCGACATGGACCTCGCGCGGCTGACCGCAACCGCGCTTTCGGAGGGCATGCAGCCGCTGCGCCTGTCGGCCGCGGCGCAGGTCGCGCGCGGCGTGACGACGATCGCCGAGGTGGTGAACGTGTTGCCGCCGATCGAATGAGCGGCGATTTCGCAGCAGCGCACACGCCGCGGCGACGGCGATTCCTGATCGTGCAGACGGGCAGTGCGCTGCCGACGCTGGCGCGGCGGCACGGCGACTTCCCCGACTGGTTCCGGCGTGGACTCGGGCTTGCGCGCGGCGAGATCGAAACGGTGCGCGTCGACATCGGCGAAAGGCTGCCGGACCCGCACCGCTTCCTCGGCGCGGTGATCACCGGCTCCCCGGCGATGGTGAGCGACCGGCTGGAGTGGAGCGAACGCACGGCGGGCTGGCTGCGCGCTGCGCTCGATGCGGAGCTGCCGTTGCTCGGCGTGTGCTACGGCCACCAGTTGCTCGCGCACGCGCTGGGCGGTCGCGTGGGCGATCATCCGCGCGGTCGCGAGGTCGGCACGGTCGAAGTGCAGCGCTGCGGGGCCGAGGATGCGCTGTTCGGCACCTTGCCGCCGCGGTTTCGCGCGCATGTCACGCACCGGCAGAGCGTGCTGGAACTTCCGCCGGGCGCCGTCGTGCTGGCGCGCTCCGCTCACGAGCCGCACCAGGCCGTGCGCTATGCGCCCGGAGCATGGGGATTGCAGTTCCATCCGGAGTTCAGCACCGAGGTGCTGCGCGGTTATCTGCAACGTCCGGTCGAGGTGGATGTCAACTGCGCCGGGGATTGTTGCGCGGATCGCCGTGCGTCCCCGGCGCCGTTCGCACGAGCGCTGCTGCGCCGGTTCCGCGCGCATGCGTTGCGCGCGGCGGTGCAATGAACCGCGTCAGGCGCGCGTGCGGCCGTTGCGGCGGATCGCGACCAGCGGATTGGCGATCTTGAGATCGCCCAGGTACTGGCTCAGCGCCTCGTTCGTGACGTCGTACAGCGGCCTGCCCATGACGGCCGCGGCAGCCTTGAGGCTGTCGCGCACGCGCTTGGAGACACGCAGGCTGGCGTCGCGGGCGTCGTCGTTGGCCGTCTTCTTCATGATGGCTGCCATCCGTTACGTTTCCTCGGTTCCGATGCGGTCTGCGCGGGCAACGCCGGGCCGGCGCGCAATGCGGTGGATTAAGGAAGAAGTGTAGTTCTCGACGGGACGCAGGGCGGGCCGATGCATGTCACGAATTGTGAAACCCGGCGCGAAGCCGCTGCGGATCACGCGTCGCGTGCCGGCTCGGACGCAGGCGTGCGCGCGACCAGCCGCGCGCCGAGGATGCCGAGCTCGTAGAGCAGGCACATCGGGATTGCGAGCATGAGCTGCGAGATCACGTCCGGTGGCGTCAGCACGGCGGCCACGACGAAGGCGCCGACGATCGCGTAGCGCCGGCTCTCCGCGAGCTGCGCCGGCGAGACCATGCCCAGCGCGACGAGGATCACCAGCACGACGGGCACCTCGAAGCAGAGACCGAACGACAGGAACAGCACCAGCACGAAATCCAGATAGCGCCCGATGTCCGGCATCACCGCGACGCCATCCGGCGCCACCGCGGTCATGAAGGTGAACAGGGCCGGCAGGACGAAGAAGTAGGCGAACGCGCAGCCGAGATAGAACAGCAGTACCGAAGAAACGAGGATCGGCAACGCGAGGCGCTTCTCGTGACGATACAGGCCCGGCGCCACGAAGGCCCAGAGCTGGTAGAGGATCACCGGCATCGCGATGAACAGCGCGACGAAGAACGCGAGCTTGAGCGGTGTCAGGAACGGCGATGCGACTTCGGTCGCGATCATCGAGCCGTTGTTGGGCAGGTGCGATACCAGCGGCATCGCGAGCAGCGCGTAAAGCCGGTTCGCGAACGGAATCAGCGCGAGCAGCACGACCAGCACCGCGGCAACGGACTTCAGCAGCCGCGCACGCAGTTCGACCAGGTGCGAGACGAAGGATTGCTCCTCCACGGCGGGATCAGGGCGATCCATGCTCGTTCCGCTCCGCGGCCTGCCGGATCGAGCGCGCCGCTTCCTCGATCTCGCCGCGCAGGTCGGCGCTGCGGCGCGTCTCGTGGATCGTCTTCTTGAGGTCTTCGGCTTCGAGCTCGCGCTCGATCTCGGTCTTGACGTTCTGCCAGCTCGTGCGCGCACGGCGTACCAGCGCGCCAGCCGTGCGCGCGACCTTGGGCAGCCGCTCCGGCCCGAGCACGAGCAGCGCGACCACCGCGATCAGCGCGATCTCGCTGAAACCGACGTCGAACATGGCGGGTACTCCGGCCGCGCGGCGATGCCGCCGGTCAGGAGTCGACGCGCTCGGACTTCGCGCGCTCGGCCGTCGCGTCCGGCGCGGGGTCGGCATGCAGTTGCGGCTGCTTGTCGTCGCCGTCCTGCATGCCCTTCTTGAAGCCCTTGATGGCGCTGCCGACATCCTCGCCGATGTTGCGCAGGCGCTTGGTGCCGAATACCAGTGCGACGATCACCAGCACGATCAGCCAGTGCCAGATGCTGAAACTGCCCATGGCGCGAAATCCTCGAATGACGATGCGGATGGGGAGCATCGCGTCCGCTGCCGATCGGCTCCAGTGCCGGTCGTCGCGGCCGCGCTGCCGCCGTCCTCATCCCTGCGGGCTAGTGTACTCCTCGAGCGCATCGCGAAAGTCCACGATGGCGTCCGGGACGCCGGAGACGCCGCCGTCGAAGATGCGCCGCGCGGTGACGCCGTCGCCATACACGGCCTGGTTCGCATCGTTGTCGATGCGGATCGCGGTGCCGTCCAGCGCGGCGCCGGCGAACAGGCCGCGCGCGCGCGAGTACGAGTAGATCTCCGCCTTGAGCTGCGCATCGGTGGCTGCCTGTGCCGTGCGGCCCACCGGGCCGGCGGCCGCCGACGCGTCGGCGCCCAGCGTGAACTTGCCGTGCACGATCGAATCGACGCCGCGTTGCGTGCGGAACACGAGGATCACGTCGGTGGCCGAGACACCGGCCTGGAAGCCGACGCTGCCACCGGTCATGCTGACGAACGCGGGATTCGACCAGACGCCGTCGCGTGTCTTCACCGACACCAGGCCCCTTCCGTGACGGCCGCCGACCACGAGTCCGGCCTTGATCACGTCCGGCACGACGACGATCGCGTGCGCCTCGCGCAGGAGGTCGATCGGGATGGACCTGTCCGGCGCCTGCATCACTTCCTTGAGCACGCGGACCGCATTGGCGGCAAGTTCGTCCTCCTCGTCCGATGCGTGCGCGGGCATCGCGACGAGCGCGGAAAGGAACGAAACGGCAAGCAGCAACGGCGCGAAGCGCATGGTCGGTATCTCCGGAAGGACGGGACAGCGCCCGCTACGCTAGGTGCGGACGGCTGAGCCGGCGATGAAGCAAGCGGGTCGGGGACGTCAGCGCGGCAGGCGCGTGCGCAGCGACCGGCTGCCGACCGCGACCGCGGCGAGCAGCAGTGCCAGCAATGCCAGCGCCCACGGTGCATCGATCGGTGCGGCGACCGGGGCAGGACCGCCGAGCGTGCACGGCGCGGGTCCGACGGTGAAGCCCTTCATGCCGATCTGGCGCAGCGACTCGGGGCCTTCGATCGGCCCGATCAGTTCCAGCGTGCCGGTATCCGGGTCGATCCTCGCCAGGTCGCTCCAGTCGACCAGCGCGTCGCCGTCGCTCTCCGGCGGAACGTAGTTCAGCACCGCCCACAGCGTGCCGTCGTCGTCGAAACTCAGCGACACGGAATTGATCCAGCGCGGCACCTCGGCGCCGAATCCGCCGACGGCGGTCGCCTTGCCGGTGGCGAGGTCGATCCGGTACAGCCGGTTGTCGTCCTTGCCGGCGGCGCCGAACAGCTCGTTGCCGCGCGCGGCAAGCCCGGTGATGGCCGCGCCGGTGCTGCCGACCAGCGTGGCGGCGCCGGTTCCCTTGTTGACGCTCCAGAGCTTCTGCGCATAGCCGGAGCTCAGCCAGAGCCGGCCATCGCAGGAGGCCGTCATGCCGAGGTCCATTGCATCGTTGCGTGCCGGGTCGCCCTGGCCTTCGAGGCCGAAGCTGCCGACGACGTTGACGGCATCGCCCTGCGTGTCGAGTGCAACCAGGAGCTTCATGCCGCCGGCCGCGACGTACAGGGTGCCGTCGTCGGTTTGCGTCAGCCCGCTGAGGTTGCCGATGACCTGACCGGCGAACCGCCAGCCGCTGCCGACTTCCTCGGCCTGCCGCTGCTCGAGATCGACGCGGTAGAGCGTGTCGAAGGCCACTCCATAGCCGGTCGTCGTCGCGAGTGCCGGAGCGGTGGCGACGGCGAGCATCCCTGCTGCGATGACGCAGGTCAGTGAGCGCATGGCGGCGTGGTATCGTTGTTGTTATGTAATCGTCAGCCCCGCGGTGGTCCGCGGTGGCGGCCCGAGTCTACCAGTTCGCCCACCTCCGACCAACCAGCCGCCCGCGCGCCGCGTTCCGGCAGCCAGACCGTCCCTGCTCCGCGCCCATGCCACGCTATTTCGCATCGCCTGATTACCGGCACGGCACGCTGCAGGGCAGTGCCGTGCTGCTGGTCAACCTCGGCACGCCGGCATCGCCGAAGACCGGCGCGGTGCGTCGCTATCTCGCCGAATTCCTGGCCGATCCCCGCGTCGTCGAAACGCCACGCTGGCTATGGCGGCTGATCCTCCACGGTTTCATCCTGCGGTTCCGGCCGGCGCGTTCGGCGGCGCTTTACGCGAAGATCTGGAGGCCGGAAGGCTCGCCGCTCGCGCTCGGCACGCGGGCGCTGGCCGAGCGCCTGCAGGCCGCGATCTCGGCGCAGCGTCCCGGGCCGATCGTCGTCCGCCACGCGATGCGCTACGGCGACCCGGGGATCGGCCCCGTGCTTCGGGAGCTCGCGCACGCCAACATCCGCCGCGTGCTCGTGGTGCCGTTGTTCCCGCAGTACTCGGCGACCACCACCGCATCGGCGTTCGACGCGATCGCGCGCGAGCTGGCCGGCTGGCGGCGCATTCCGGAACTGCGCTTCGTCAATGACTACCACGCCGACGCGCGTTACATCGAGGCGCTCGCCCGCAGCGTGGAGGCGCACTGGCGCCGCCATGGCCGGGCGCAGCGCCTGCTGCTTTCGTTCCACGGCATTCCGGAAAAGTACGTCCGTGCCGGCGACCCGTACTTCTGCCAGTGCCAGGCCACGGCGCGTCGCCTGCGCGAACGACTCGGCCTAGCCGAGGAGGCGTTGACGGTCACGTTCCAGTCGCGCGTGGGTCGTGCACGGTGGGTGCATCCGTACACCGACGAGACGCTGGTCTCGTTGCCGGCCGAAGGCGTGCGCCACGTGCAGGTGCTGTGCCCGGGGTTTCCAGTCGACTGCCTCGAAACCCTGGAGGAGATCGCGATCGGCAACCATGCACGCTTCCTGCATGCCGGCGGCGAGCGCTTCGAATACATCCCGGCCCTGAATGCCGAGGACGACCATGTCGCCGCGCTGGCCGATCTGGTGCTGCGCCACACGCAAGGCTGGCCCGAGTTCGAGCCGGGCTGGGACGCCACGCGCGCGAACGCGCAGGGCGAAGCCGCGCGCGCGCGCTACGAGCGGATGCGCGATGCGCGCGACTGAAGCGCGCATCGACACGCCGCTGGGTCCGCTGGCGCTGCGGCGCTGGGGCGACGAAGGCGCGCCGCCCCTGCTCGCGTTGCACGGCTGGCTCGACAACGCCGGCAGCTTCGACGCGCTGGCGCCGCGACTGGCCCGCCGCTGGCAGGTCTGGGCGCTGGACCTGCGCGGCCATGGGCGTTCCGCCCACCTGCCGCCGGGCGCCTGGTACCACTACGTCGACTACTTCGACGACCTGCGTCTGGCGATCGACCACATCGGGGCGGAGCGCATCGACCTGCTCGGTCATTCGCTCGGCGGCACGCTGACGAGCCTGTTTGCCGCGGCGTGTCCGGAACGGGTCGGCGCGTTGCTGCTGATCGAGGCGCTGGGCCCGCTCACCACGACGCTGGAGGATGCGCTGCCGCAGCTTCGGCGCGCGCTCGACCAGCATGCCGCCTTCGCCGCGCGGCGTCCGCTGCGCGTCTACCTGACCCTCGATGACGCGATCGCGGCGCGGATGGCCGCGAACGACCTGTCCGAACCGGCCGCGAGAGCGATCGTCGAGCGCGGCGTGAAGCCGGTCGATGGCGGTTTCGTGTGGTCCAGCGATCCGCGCCTCACGCTGGCCAGTCCGCAGCGCTACACCGAGGAGCAGGTGCGCGCGATGCTCGCCGGAATCCGCGCACGCACGACGCTGGTGCTGGCCGAACCGCCGACCGCTTACCTGCCGACCGCGATGATGGAAGCGCGCGCGGCCGAGGTGCGGGATATCCGCGTGGCGCGGCTCGCCGGCAACCATCACCTCCATCTCGAACGTCCCGACGCGGTGGCCGAGGCGCTGCTCGATCGCTGAGCGCCGCGTCGGCGCGCGGTCGCCTACGGCTGGATCAGGCGCGCGAGCTCGGCCTTGAGCGCCTGCCCGTTCAGCCGCAGCCAGTCGCGCTGTTCGCGCCACTCCGGCATCGACTGTTCGACCAGTGCCCAGAAGCGCGGCGAATGGCTGCGGATGCGCAGGTGGCAGAGCTCGTGTACCACGACGTACTTCAGTGCGGCTGGTGGCGCCAGCGCGAGCGCGAGGTCGAGCGTGACGCGGTCGCGCGTGTCGAGGCTGCCCCACAGGCTCTTGAGCGGGCGCAGCTTGATGGCCGTCGGTGCGCGACCGAGTTCGGCGCAGTAGCGCGCAAGGTGGCGGCTGGTGTCGCGCCGGACTTGCGCTTCGAGGAACGAGCGCAGCAGCGCGCGCGCGGCCGGCAGCGTGGACTTGCCGTGTGGACGCGGCAAGGTCAGCACCAGCCGATCCCCCTCGTGCGTGATCGCCGGCCAGGCGCCGTCGCGCCACGACAGGCGCGTGGTTTCGCCGCGCAGCGGCATCACCGTCGCCGCGCCGGCCTTCAGCGGCGGCGGCGTGGAGCCGAGGCTGAGCTCGTCGAGCTTGCGCTCCAGCCATTCGCCGTGCTTGCGCAGGAACGCGAACACCTGTGCCGGGTGCGTACCCTCCGGATAGGTCACGCGGGCGCCGGACGGCGTCACCGTGAGCCGCAGGCGCCGCGCGCGCGGGTGGCTCGTGCGCAGCACCTTGATCGTCTCGCCGCCAGGCGTCGGGAGTTCGAGGTAGTCGTGCGCATGATCCACGGGATGTCCTCCGAGGCGCCGGGCGCTCAGTCGTGCTCGCCCGGTCGCGGTATACCGAACCACTGTTGCAGGTGTTCGAGCAGCCGCTCGAGTTCCAGCGTCATCAGCGCGAACGTCGCATCCAGCTCGGCACGCGCCGATTCGGCGTGGTCCTCGCCGAGCGTGTCGGTGACGATGTCGTGGAAGCGCAGCTTGCGCACCACCAGATCCTCGCCGAGCACGAAGTCCATGCGGTCGTCGAACACGAGGCCGAGCTGGAACACCTGCTTGCCCGACTTCAGATGCTCCCGCACCTCGTCCGATTCAAGATCCTGGCGCCGGCAGCGCACGATGGCCCCGGCCTCGGCCGGGTCGCGCAGCTCGCATTCCTCGCCGAGCGCCAGTCCCGCCGGCAGTTTCCCACTGATCAGCCACTGGGTCATCAGCGTGCGCGGCGACTCCTCGGGTGCCATCGGCGTGGCCGGGAAGTGCCCGAGTGCCTCGCGCACCTGGGTGACCATGTCCTCTGCCGCCTTGCGGCTGGCGGTGTCGGCGACGAACCAGCCGCGCTCGCGGTCGAGGTAGGCATTGCGCCGCCCGGGACGCACGAACGCGCGCGGGAGCAGCTCGGAAATCACCTCTTCCTTCAATCGCTTGCGTTCCTTTCCGCCGGGGCGGCGGCCCTGCTTCTGCTGGATCGCGTCGAGACGGTCGGCCAGTTCCTCGGCAACCACCGAGGCCGGCAGGAGACGCTCCTCCGAGCCGATCGTGACGAGCTGGTATGCACCGATCTGGTGCAAAAGTTCCTCGCTGTCGCGTCCGAACGGCGAGACGAAGCCGGACGTTGCCAGTTCGAGCGGCCCACAGGCGCGCAATCGGTTCTTTTCGAGGTCGTTCGCGAGGTTTTCGAGGGTCTTGGAGACCGTTTCGGGAAAGCGGAACAGCGTGAGATTGCGGAAGAACATCGGGAATCCGGAGTTGCGGAGCGAAAGGGAAAGCGCAGCGTCCGGACGACGGCCGGGCGCGGAACGCCGATGAAGGGTCAGGTGGGTTCGGGTCCGTCCCCGGCCAGCCAAGCATGCGCATCCGCACGCGCGGCCTGCGGGTTCGCGCCGAGGCTGGCGAAGTCGAACCGGTCGCGGTCGGCGAGGTGCGAGGGCACCACGTTGCCGATCGCGCGGAAGATGTTCTCGATGCGGCCGGGGTGGTGCTTCCCCCAGTCGGCCAGCATCGCCTTGATCGCCTTGCGCTGCAGGTGGTCCTGCGAGCCGCAGAGGTTGCACGGCAGGATCGGGAACCCGCGTTCGGACGCATACGCGGCGATGTCCGCCTCGCTGCAGTAGGCCAGCGGGCGGATCAGCACGTTGCGACCGTCGTCGGAGCGGAGCTTGGGCGGCATCGCCTTCAGCGTGCCCTGATGGAACAGGTTCAGGAACAGCGTCTCGACGATGTCGTCGCGATGGTGGCCGAGCGCGATCCGGTTGAAGCCGTTCTCGGCCGCGTAGGTGTACAGCGAGCCGCGCCGCAGGCGCGAGCACAGGCTGCACATGGTCTTTCCTTCCGGGATCACGCGGCGGACGACGGAATAGGTGTCCTGCTCGAGGATCTCGAACGGGACACCGATCGCGCGCAGGGCGGCCGGCAGCACGGTCGGGTCGTAGCCGGGCTGCTTCTGGTCCAGATGCACTGCGACGAGGTCGAAGCGGACGGGCGCCTTCGCGCGGAGCCTGAGCAGGATGTCGAGCAGCGTCCAGGAGTCCTTGCCGCCGGACAGGCACACCATCACGCGGTCGCCGTCCTCGATCATGTTGAAGTCCGCGATCGCGCGGCCGACCTGATGACGCAGGCGCTTGGCCAGCTTTCCGGCTTCTCGGGCGTGCTTGCGGTCGGGAATCGCGTTCATGCGGTCGAGGGGCGGCGCGCGCGCCGGAGCGAAGCCCGCATTGTAGTGCCCGTCGTCGCAGGCGCCGAGATTCGCCTTTCGCCACCGGCATCGATGCGGCACAATCCGCGCGCCCGCCGCGGCACGCCTTCTTTCCCATTCCCGCGAAGCCTGCCCCGCTGCAGGCCGCGCCAGCCGGAGCGCGTCCATGCGTCCTGTCCCGAACGTCGATACGGCCCGTCTCGCCAACGCGATCCGGTTCCTTTCCGCCGATGCCGTGGAGAAGGCGAAGTCCGGCCATCCCGGCATGCCGATGGGCATGGCCGAGATCGCCGTCGCGCTGTGGACGCGACACCTGAAGCACAACCCGGCCGATCCGGGCTGGGTCGATCGCGACCGCTTCGTGCTGTCCAACGGCCACGGCTCGATGCTGCTGTACTCGCTGCTGCACCTGAGCGGTTACGACCTGTCGCTGGACGAACTGCGCAACTTCCGCCAACTGCATTCGAAGACGCCCGGCCATCCGGAAGTCCACGTCACGCCGGGCGTGGAAACGACCACCGGCCCGCTCGGCCAGGGTCTGGCCAACGCGGTCGGCATGGCGCTGGCCGAGAAGCTGCTCGCCGCCGAGTTCAACCGCGACGACGCGGACATCATCGACCACCATACCTACGTGTTCCTCGGCGACGGCTGCCTGATGGAAGGCATCTCGCACGAGGCCTGCTCGCTGGCCGGCACGTGGCGGCTCGGCAAGCTGATCGCGCTGTACGACAACAACGGCATCTCGATCGACGGCAAGGTCGAGGGCTGGTTCACCGACGACACCGCCGAACGCTTCCGCGCCTACGGCTGGCAGGTGATCGGGCCGGTCGACGGGCATGACGTCGACGCCGTCGACATGGCGATCCGCGAGGCGCGCGACGAGCGCAGCCGGCCGAGCCTCGTGATCTGCCGCACCACGATCGGCAAGGGCGCGCCGACCCGCGCCGGCACCGCCAAGGCGCATGGCGAGGCGCTGGGCGCCGAGGAGCTGGCCGCGGCACGCGCCGCGCTCGGCTGGGAGCACGGCCCGTTCGAGATTCCGGCCGATGTCCTTGCCGCGTGGGATGCACGCGAGGCCGGCGCGAAGGCGCAGGCCGAGTGGAACGAACGCTTCGCCGCGTACGAAAGGACGCACGTCGCCGATGCGGCGGAGTTGTCGCGCCGCCTGGCCGGCGAGTTGCCGGCACACTTCGCGGAGATCGCTCGCGCGCTGGTCGACGAGGCCGTCGCGAAGGCCGAAAGCATCGCCTCGCGCAAGGCCAGCCAGCAGGCGATCGAGGCGTTCGCGCCGAAGCTTCCCGAGATGCTCGGCGGCTCGGCCGACCTGACCGGCTCCAATCTCACCGCGTGGAAGGGCGCGCCCCCGCTGCATGGCGACGGTACCGGCCGCCATATCGGCTACGGCGTGCGCGAGTTCGGCATGGCCGCGATCATGAACGGCATCGCGCTGCATGGCGGATTCATCCCGTATGGCGGCACGTTCCTCACCTTCAGCGACTACAGCCGCAACGCGATCCGCATGGCCGCGCTGATGAACCAGCGCGTGATCCACGTGTTCACCCACGACTCGATCGGCCTCGGCGAGGACGGCCCGACGCACCAGTCGGTCGAACAGACATCGAGCCTGCGCCTGATCCCGAACCTCTCCGTCTGGCGTCCGTGCGACACCGTGGAAACCGCGGTGGCCTGGAAGCTCGCGCTCGCGCGGCGCGATGCGCCGACCGCGCTGATCCTGTCGCGCCAGAACCTGCCGTTCGTCGCGCGCGACGAGGCGGCCATCGCGGACATCGAGCGCGGCGGCTACGTGCTGGCGGAAGCCGAGGGCGGCACGCCGGCGCGAGTGCTGATCGCCACCGGCTCGGAGGTCGGTCTCGCACTCGAAGCGAAGAAGCGGCTGGAGGCGGAAGGATTGCCGACGCGCGTGGTGTCGATGCCGTCCACCGACGCCTTCGATCGGCAGGATGCGGCCTGGCGCGAGGCGGTGCTGCCGCCCGGCGTGCGCCGGGTGGCGATCGAGGCCGGCTCCACCGCGCTGTGGTGGAAGTACGTCGGCGAGAACGGTGCCGTGGTCGGCATCGACCGCTTCGGCGAGTCCGCACCGGCCGGCGCGCTGTTCCGCCATTTCGGCTTCACCCCCGAGGCGGTGGCGGACGCGGCCCGCGGCTGATCCGCGTGGCGAAGGACCGGCGCCGCGACGGGCGCGAGGCGCGCTAGACTGGAGCGATCCCAGGATGCCGCCATGCCCGAACTCGATCCCGCCGACATCGCATTGCGCCTCGTCGAGCTCAAGACCGAGCACCGCGACCTGGACCTCGCGATCGCGCGCCTCGCCACCGATCCGCTGCGCGACGAGCTGCAACTGACGCGCATGAAGAAGCGCAAGCTGCGGCTCAAGGACATGATCGCGTACTTCGAGGACCAGTTGATTCCCGACCTCGACGCCTGACGCCGTCAGGCGTCAGGCGCGGGCGCCACGGTTCCGATCTCGGCCTGCTTTTCCGGCGTGAGCTTCAGGATGTTGTGGCGGATCTCGCGCGAGAGGATCACGCGTGCATCGTGCGCGACCGCGGCGAGGGTTTCGTCGAACGCCAGCTTGCCGTCGTCGTCGGGGCGTATCACGCGGCGCTCGCGCAGCTTCTGGATGAAGCCGCGGAACAGCGAGCGGTCGAAGAACTCCGGCGCGTTGCGATCGTGCAGCAGCGACACGCGCTGCGCGGTCAGCCAGCACAGGTTCTCCAGTTCGCCGGACGTCAGGGCGCCGGGGCCGTTCTTCACCAGCAGCGCGAGCACGATGTAGTACCGCTCGATCGCCGGCAGCAGCGTGTGCGCCAGCGCGCGCAGCCGGAATGCGCTGTCGCTCTGCCCGGTTTCGCGTTCGAGGATGCGGCTGTCGGCGTCGGCATGCAGCAGGCCGCGTGCGGCGAGGAAGTCCAGCGTGGCCTGGATGCGATCGCAGAACCCGTCTTCGTCCCACGGCAGGAACAGCTCGGCCTGCACGAACGGATACACCAGCCGGCCGAGGCGCAGGATCGACGCGCGCGCCATGCGCCGGTTGTTGAGGAAGCAGCACGCGACCCACGCCGCGGTCGTGAACAGGTGCGTGACGTTGTTGCGGAAGTAGCTCAGCAGCACCGCCTGCCGCGGCTCCACCGTGATCACGTCGCCGAGCGGATGCGCGACGCGGCGGACCCATTGCATCGTCTCGCCGTACTCGATGATCTCCTGCGGCGAGAGCGGCGTGACCGTCGTGCGGTCCGAGTACGGCAGTCCGGTCAGCAGCTCCTTGCAAAGTGCGAGTTGCGCGAGCAGGTCCGCCTCCGCCATCGCGTGCTTGGGCGTGGCCAGCAGCGCGATCGCGAGCAGGTTGATCGGGTTCACGTCCGCCGCGCGGTTGATGTTGACGAGGATGCGTTCGGCCAGCGTGTCCACGGCGGGCTTGAGCCACGCCGGTTTCGGATCGCGCTCGCGCGCGGCGTCGCGCCAGCCGGGTTCGACCTCGTCCAGCAGTTGCTCGAGAAACAGCGGCTCGCCGAAATTGACGGTGACTGCGCCGTAGTGGTCGCGCAGAGCGCGGAGGCTCTTCAGCAAGCCCCACCAGGATTCCTTCTGTTTCGGCTTGCCGGAAAGCTCGCCGATGTAGGACTCGCCCTCGATGATCTTCTCGTAGCCGATGTACACCGGCTGGAACACCACGGGGCGGTGCGAGTCGCGCAGGAACGCGCGCAGCGTCATCGACAGCAGGCCGCCGCGCGGCGACAGCGTGCGGCCGGTGCGGGAGCGCCCGCCCTCGATGAAGTATTCCAGCGACACGCCGCGTGCGAACAGCTGGCTCAGGTATTCGCGGAACACGGTCGAATACAGCGGATCGCTGAAGCTGCGGCGCAGGAAGAACGCGCCGCCGCGCCGCAGGAACGCGCCGAGCAGCGGCAGGTTCAGGTTCACGCCGGCCGCGATGTGCGGTACCGGCAGGCCGTTGCGGTACAGCAGGTACGGCAGCACGAGATCGTCGATCGTGCTGCGGTGGCACGGCACGTAGATGATCTCGCGCCCGGGGGCCACTTCGCGCAGCTTCTCGAAGTGGTGCATGCGCACGCCGTGGTAGATCCTGTCCCACAGGCCGGTCAGCACGAACGAGGCGGAGCGCACCACGAGCGGCGACTGGTCTGCAGCGATCTCCCACGCATACGCGCGTGCGGTGGAAACCACGCGGCCGCGCTCGGCCTCGTCCTTCGCCGTCTGCGCGTCGATCGCGGCCTGCACCGGCTCGGCGTTGATCACCGCATCGATCAGCGTGCGCCGATGCGACAGGTCCGGCCCGATCACCGCGGAGCGGATCAGGCGGAAGTGCACGCGCAGGATGCGCTGCAGCTTGCGCACGCCGCGCTCCGTGTCCGACGCGGACGCGACGACTTCGCGCAACGACACGGGCGCGGCGAACTGCACGCGCGTGTCGCGTCCGTTCAGCGCGATTGCGAGCACGCGGCGGAACCGCCCGACCACGCCCCAGTTTTCCGAGAACAGCACGCTGAACCACCCCGACTCGCGGTCCGGTGCGCGTCCAACGAAGATCGACACCGGCACCAGCCGCACGTCCTCGTCCGGATGCTCGCGCACCCAGTCGGCCAGCGTCATCAGCGTTTCGGAGCGGGTCGGATGCGGTTGCGGACCGATCAGCGGCGGACGCCGCGACAGCGACACGACGGCACGGCCGCGGCGCATCGGCAGGCGCGTGCAGGCCGCCCATGGCGAGGGCAGGCCGGCTTCGGCGCAGGCGCGCTTCAGGATCGCGACGTCGGACACGCCGCGGCGCTCGATCACGTAAACGGTGGGACGCGGATCGTCCGGCAGCAAGGCGCCGACATCCTCCGGCGTGCGGCGGATGCGGATCCACGGGCGCAGCACCGCGGCGAGAACGCGCAGCCAAGGGGGCGGCTGCACACCGCCGGCAGGCGGCGATGCCGATTGCAGTTGGTTCATTGCGCGGAGTCTAGCAGCGCGTCACGCAGCGGCCGCCACGCGCGCGTACCGGACCGGCGCGAGCCGGTCCGGCCGGCGACGCCGGAAGCTCAGCCTTCGCTCGGCGTCGCGTCGGCCTGCCCGGCATTCGCCTTGGCGAGCTGCTCCATCGCACTCTTGCCGTACCAGTGGTCGCCGATCCTGACCAGCTCGGTTTCCATCGTCAGCGGCGTGTCGAACGCGGTGTAGGCGACCTTGACCTTGGCGGTGTTGCCGTCGCTGGAAACCACTTCCGGCTTGACCGAGTCGAGCACCTGATCGAACGAGAAGCCGTATACCGCGAGGGCCTCCTTGAACGCGAGGAAGCCGATGCGGGCCTTCTCCATCGCCTGGTCGTAGGTCAGCGCGCGCGCCTCGTCCAGCGTCTTGATGTTCATGTCGCGTGCGGCGCGTGCGGCGATTGCGATCACCTTCTTGACCGATTCCGGATCGGTGAAGCGCGTCTTCTGCACCCAGGCACCGAGCGCGTTGATGCCGGCGATCGCCTGCTGCTTGGCCTCGTCGCTCATGTCCTTGTTCTGCTGCACCATGCCCTGCAGCCAGCCCGAGCCCATCGCGACGTACATCGGAATCTGCTGCTGGTACTGCGCGTCGAACGCGGTGAGCTGCGGTTCGATCTCGGCGAACAGTGCGGCCTCGGCACCCGGCGCGGTCAGCTTGTTCATCGTTTCGGCGAACTTCGCGCGATCCTCGTCGGTGATCGGATCCTGATCCTTGTTCCAGTCGGCCTTGGCCTTCTCGAACTCGGCCGGCGGCAACGCGTGGCGCATGAGGCCCGCGAAGTCGCCCTGCTTGAGCAACCGCGCCGACAGCAGGATCGTCTCCTCGGGCGTGTCGGCCTTGGCTACTTCGGCCGGCGTGACGGTCGCCGGTTCCTTGGAGCAGGCGGCGAGCGCGACCAGCAGCACCGCCGCGAATGCGGCGCGAAGCTTGAGTTTCAGCATGGGAGTGGCCCCGGACGGGTAGTGGAGGAAGGGAGGAACGGCACTGTATCAGCGTGCCCACGGGGCGGCAAAGGACGTGGCGTGCATGCCGGGTTGAGCCGTGGCGCTCAGCGCAAAGCGGAAGCGAAGCCCGGAAAGTCGGGTCGCAGCCGATGCAAAAGCGGGCGATCGGCGGCGGACCAGGGGTGTGCGACGCGCCCGGACAAGTACCAGATGCCGGCGTCCTCGCCGAATCCCATGAGGATCGGCAGGCCCGACGCGTCGAGCGCGATCGGAAGAAAGCCCGCAGGCAGGTAGTCCCCGGTGTCCGGTCCGAACCAACGTTCGAGCGCGGCGCGTATCGCATCCGCGCCCAGCAGCTCGCCGACGGAAACGCGGGAAACCACGGTCATGCCGTCCTCGGTACGCTCATACGTCAGGTCCCGGGGCGGGTCGAACGCCATCGGCCCGGTCGTCGAAAGGAACGCACGGTAGGAATCCGGAAGTCGTGCATGCGCGAGTTGCTCGACCGAATCGATTGCGTCGGGCGTCAGCGGCGTGCCGGTGGATGCGCCAGCGGCTGGATCTGGCGCCGGACGGTGGTGGTCGAGCGGGCGCAGGATACCCAGGAACGCCTCGAACGAGTCGGCGACGAAGCCGAGTTGCGTGTTTCCCGGCTCCCCGAACGCCTCGTTGCTGTCCTGCCAGTACCAAATCCGCGGCGTCGCGGTACCGAGTTCGAGGAGGATCTGGTCGGTGCCCGCGCTGCCGGCGAAGCACAGCATGTCGGGCGGGAAGAAAGGCTTCCCGGAGGCGTTGTCCGGGTTGGCGATGAGGTGGCGATGGGCGAGTTCGAGCGTTTCGGCCGTTGCCATGGATGCGATGTCGCCTTGCGCGACGCGCGTTGCGCCGGAGGGCTCCGGCCTGCGGTACTCGAAAACGGAGAAGGCGTCCGGAAATTCGACTGCGCCGAAGGTCGCCATGAAGCGTTTGTACGGCTCGGGCAACGCAGCACGCCAAATCGCCTCAATCGGCCGCTCCCATCCGCGCGACGGGCGCGAGCCCTTCGGCCTGACGCTCGGCGTCGCGTTTCCTCCAGAACGTCACAAGCGCATCGGGGATGGTGAACACCGTGCCTCTCCGTTGACGGTTGCTGCGCGGGATTCTGCCGCAGCCGATGGCGTGCGATGCGGGGTTGGGAAAAAACCAAAAGAAAACCCGGAGGATGGGAATCGTCCGGGTCAAATCCGGCAGAGCCGGAGGAGGAAAGGTTGTCGTCGAGATCGGAAGCGACGCGGTAGCGCGTCGTTCCGTGCCTGCATTCTAGTTACGGCGCCTTGTTTATGCAATACATCAAGTTTCATCGCATAACGCATTGATCAATAAGAAAGTTCGGCCAGCTTCTGCGCGCGCCGTTGATCGGTGGTTTCGCCGGGTACCGAGCGGGCCAGGACGGATTCCCAGCTGCCGTAGGTCGGATTCGGCAGGAGCAGCCAGCGTTGGCCGAACCAGTCGGCGAACGGCGCGACGACGGCGCGCCGCTCCGCCGGCGTGGCGCCGTGAAGCGTCACGAAGTCGCCGAGCTGGTCGCCGATCTGCAGCAGCACGCGGTGGCTGCGCCCGACGAGACGGCGGCGGCAGGACTTGTCGCTGCGGCCGGCCGGCTCGCAGCCGTCGACGGCCATTCCCTGCCCGAGGAACACGCGCTCGCCGGCATCGACCGGGAAGCCGGTGGCGCGGAGATTGTCCAGCGTGGCGGCTTCGAGCGTCTGGCCGCGATTGGTCACGTAGAACACGGTCACGCCGGCCGCGGCGGCCTTGCGCGCGAACTCCGCGGCGCCGGGCAGTGCGGTGGCGGCGCGTTCCTCGCACCATGCATCCCAGCTCGGGCCGTCGTACTGGCGGCCATCGCGCACCAGACGCGCCTGGTAGCGCATGTTGTCGAGCATCGTCTCGTCTACGTCGACGATGACGGCAGGCGGCAGGTCGGCGAAGTCGCGGTCGCGATCGCCGGGCGGCAGCGCGTCCCAGCCCGGATCGGCCAGCGCCATCGCCAGCCGTTCGGATGCGATGCGGAACAGCTCGCGGTAGATCAGGTCGTGCTCGACCGAGGTCTGCGTCCAGGCGACCGCGTTGAGGTTGTCGTCCGGCTGCGGACCGGCGTGGGCTGGCAGGCGCGTCGTCGCGCAGCCGGCCAGGCCGAGCACCAGAAGCAAGGATCCCAGCACGCGCATGCGTGTCATCGGCAATCTCCAGGATGGGCGCGGAACATGCGCTACGATGCCGCTAGTCTATGACAGTCCATCGCGGACCCGAGCCCGGCGTCGCGCGCTGCCAGCACCGAGACGACCGATGACGGATGCCGAAACCACCGTGCGCGTGCGGATCGCGAGCTACGTGCTCGCGGCGGTTGCGCTGCTGCTGATCCTGAAGCTCCACCTGCTGCCCGGCCTGCTCGCGGGCCTGCTGGTCTACGCGCTGGTCGATTCGCTGGCGCCGGCCGTGCAGCGGCGCATTCCGGGGACCCACGCGCACTGGCTGATCGTGGCGCTGCTCAGTGCCGTGGTGGTATCCGCGCTCACGTTCGCGATCATCTGGGCGATCTCGTTCCTGCAGAGCGATCGCGGCAACCCGAGCAAGATGTTCGAGAACCTGATGCCGCTGATCGAGCGGGCGCGCGGCCAGCTGCCGCAAGTCGTGGTGGACCACCTGCCGGACAGCATCGACGACTTCCGCGCGACCGCGATCGAATGGCTGCGCGAGCACGCCGCGCAGCTCCAGGTAGCCGGCAAGGCCGCCGCGCGCGTGACGGTGCATCTCCTGATCGGCATGGTGCTGGGCGCGATGGTCGCGCTCGCCAGTGCGCGGCCGCTGCGCCGCCATGCGCCGCTCGTGGATGCGCTGGTCAACCGCTGCCTGCACCTCGTGCGTGCGTTCCGCGACATCGTCTTCGCGCAGGTGAAGATCTCCGCGGTCAACACCGTGCTGACCGCGATCTACCTGCTGATCGTGCTGCCGCTGCTCGGCATCCATCTGCCGCTGGCCAAGACGCTCGTGGTGGCCACCTTCGTGGCCGGGCTGCTGCCGGTGGTCGGAAACCTGATCTCCAACACGCTGATCTTCGTGGTCGGCATGTCCGTATCGCTCGGCGTGGCGATGTCGGCGCTGATCTACCTGATCCTGATCCACAAGCTCGAGTATTTCCTCAACGCGCGCATCGTCGGCACGCAGATCCGCGCGCGTGCGTGGGAGCTTCTGATCGCGATGCTGTTCATGGAGGCGGCGTTCGGTGCCGGCGGGCTGATCGCGGCACCGATCTATTACGCCTACCTCAAGCGCGAGCTGGCGCAGGCGAAGCTGATCTGACCCGACCGGCCCGCGCAAGCGGCGCTCATTTCCACTCGTACAGCGTGAAGTACACCGGCGACACCGGGCCTTCCTTCGGGTCGCGCACGAGCCGGCCGCTGCCGTCGTTGGTCATGAACGTCTGCGCGGGGCCGTCCGGCCGCACGATGCGGATCATCCAGATCTTGCCGTTCTGGCGGTATTCCTCGACCGTGTCGTCGCCCTGCCGGCGCTTCGTCACCTCGCTGTCGGCGATCCGCTGGCGCGTTGCCGCCGCGTCGCGCGAGGCCTTGTCGCGCACGAGGCGCGAATCGGGCCCGGGCAGCGGCGCGAGCGGGTCCTGCGTCCGGGCGGCTTCCGCGGCGGAATCGGCTTGCGCTGCCTCGGCGGGTGCCTGTGCGGCCTCCACGCCGGGATCGTCGATGCCGGGTGGCGGCGGAACGTCGGCCTGCGGCGGTGGCGCGGCGATGGCACCGGTGGTGCAGGCGAGAGCGAGGCAGACGAGCAGGAACCCGGGTTTCATGGCACACCTCCGTACGGGTAGGCGAGCGTAGCAGACGCCATCGCGCGATGGCGTGCGCCGGATCGCCGTCACGGCTGCGGCCGGCGGCAAGCCGCCGTCAGGGCGACAGCGCACTGCGCAACCAGGCGCGCGCGAGCCGCAGGTCGCGGTCCACCGTTCCTTCGGAAACCTCCAGCGCGGCGGCGACCTCCGGCCGGCTGAGGCCACCGAAATACACCAGTTCGATCGTCTGCGCGCGTCGCGCGTCGATCTGCTGCAGGTCGCGCAGCGCGTCGTCGATGCGCACCAGTTCGGCATCCTGCTCGTTTCCGCCGATTTCGTGCAGCGCGTCGAGATCCACTTTCTCCGCGCCGCCGCCGCGCTTGGCCGCGAGCCGCTGGCGCGCGGCATCGACGAGGATCTGGCGGGTCGCCTGTGCCGCGACATGGAAGAAATGCCTGCGGTCGTTCCAGTTGGCGCCGGCACCGAGCATGCGGATCAGCGCCTCGTGAGCGAGATCGGTCGCGCTCAGGGTCGCGCCGGGCATCTTGCGCAGCGATTGCGCGGCGATCGCGCGCACGTTGGCATAGACACGCTCGACCAGTGCCTCGCGCGCGGATGGGTCGCCGTCGCGCCATGCGGCGATCAGCTGCGTGACCTCATGGTCGGCGCACGGGTCGTTCATGGAGCGGTCCGGCCCGTTGCGGGGCGATGGTTCCGCGACACCGCCCTGCGCGGGCCGTTCGGGGATCGGCGGCGGATCTGCGTATGGGGCATCGAACTTCCCTGCGGAGCCATTGCATGATCATACGGTTTCGGCGCGCAATGCAGGCGGCCGCCTGCCTCGTGTTCGCACTGTCGACGGCGGCGCGGGCGCAGCTCGCGGCCCCGATGACCCTGCCGGGTGCCGACGTCGTCACCCCTTGGTACAACGGCGCGATCACGTCCATCGGGACGGTCCAGTACTGCCTCAGCGATCCCCCGATCTTCGCCACGCGCGTCATGGGTTACGCCGGCTTCAGCCATCCGCCGCCGGACTTCACGCCGGCCGTCGGCGAGGTGTTCTATACCCACCTCGTGCTCGGACATCCCGGCAACCCGTGCACGGGCAGCGCGGTCGCGATCGAGCTGATCCTTCCGCCTGGCGTCGAGACGGCCGTATCGCCGGGCAACCCCGTGTTCTGCTACGCGATCCTGCCCAATCCGAATCGCCTGCACGACATGGATGCCGATCCCGACTACGGTTGCCCGACGACCTTCCCGCAGGGGTTGCAGGGACTTGCCGTGATCCCGCTGCGCGGTGGTCTTGCCGGCAGCGGCACCTGGGGCATGCACATGGGATTCTGGCTGGAGATCCTGATTCCGCTCCGCGCGACGCAGGCGCAGGCGGGGAACGACCCGATCGCCTGGCGCGTGAACCCCGACGTCGGCGTGGTCGGCTATCCGCAGGTGCCGGTGTTCGTCAACGACGACGTGATCTTCCGCGACCAACTGGAGAACACGCTGCTCAACCTGGATCTGTGTACGCTCAACCCCGCTCCGCAGGGGTGCTGACCGGTCGGGATGGCGTTGCAATGCCGGCGGGGGCGCGCCAAGCTGCGACCCCGCCGCAGCGACCACCGCCATGTCGAACGATCGCCCGCGCCTCGTCCTGATCGACGGCTCCTCCTACCTGTACCGCGCGTTCCACGCGTTGCCGCCTTTGTCGAACGCCGCCGGCGAACCGACCGGCGCGTTGTTCGGCGTGGTCAACATGCTGCGTGCGACCCTGAAGGCGCAGCCCGATTTCGTCGCGTTCGTGCAGGACGCGCCGGGTCCGACCTTCCGCGACGCGCTGTACGCGGACTACAAGGCCACGCGCCAGGCGATGCCGGACGACCTGCGCGCGCAGGTGGAGCCGATGCTGGCGATCGTTTCCGCGCTCGGCATCCCGGTGCTGCGCGTGCCCGGCGTGGAAGCCGACGACGTGATCGGCACGCTCGCGCGGCGCGCGCACGCGGACGGCATCGACGTGATCATCTCCACCGGCGACAAGGACTTCGCGCAGCTCGTGGCGCCGGGCATCGCGCTGGTCAACACGATGACCAACTCGACGATGGACGTGGACGCGGTGATCGCGAAGTTCGGCGTGCCGCCGGAGCGGATCGTGGATTTCCTCGCGCTGGTCGGCGACAGCGTGGACAACATCCCCGGCGTGCCCAAGTGCGGCCCCAAGACCGCGGCGAAGTGGCTGGCCGAGTACGGCGATCTCGACGGCGTGATCGCCCACGCGGACGCGATCGGCGGCAAGATCGGAGAGAATCTGCGGGGTGTCTTGGCGCAGCTGCCGCTGTCGCGCGAACTGGCGACGATCCGCACCGACGTGGAACTCGATCGCGGCCCGCGCGATCTCGTGGCCGCTCCGCGCGACACCGACGCCCTGCGCGCGCTGTACCGCCGCTACGAGTTCAACGCGGCGCTGAAGGAGCTCGATGGCGGCAGCGAGGCCGCCGTCGCCGCCGAACTGCCGGCGGCGAGCGTGCCGGTCGCGCGCGCGTTCGGCGTGCGCGGTCTGGGCGAGGCGCCGGCGATCGACGTGCCGGCCGAATTGTCCGGGCCGGGCGAGTACGAGCGCGTCGACACGCAGGCCGCGCTCGATGCATGGCTGGAGCGACTGCGCGCCGCGCCGCTGATCGCGTTCGACACGGAGACGAGTTCGCTCGACCCGATGCAGGCCGAGCTGATCGGCGTGTCGTTCGCAACCGAACCGAAGCGCGCGGCCTACGTGCCGCTCGCGCACGATTATCCGGGCGCGCCGGCGCAGCTCGATCGCGATGCGGTGCTCGGCGTGCTCAAGCCGATCCTCGAGGACGCGGCACGACCCAAGCTCGGCCAGAACGCGAAGTACGACATGAATGTCCTGTCCGCGCACGGAATCACGCTGCGCGGGCTCGTCCACGACACCTTGCTCGAATCCTACGTGCTCGCCTCGACCCAGCGGCACGACATGGACACGCTGGCGCGCCGCCATCTCGGCTACGAAACGGTCAGGTACGAAGACATCGCCGGCAAGGGCGCGAAGCAGATTCCGTTCGCGCAAGTCGATATCGACACCGCGACGCGCTATGCCGCCGAGGATGCGGACATCACGCTGCGCCTGCACCATGCGTTGTGGCCGAAGCTGGAAGCCGAGCCGTCGCTGCGCCGCGTCTACGAGACGATCGAGATTCCGCTCGAGCCCGTGCTCGCGCGCATGGAACAGCGCGGCGTGCTGGTCGACGTCGCGGCGCTGCGCCGGCAGAGTCACGAACTCGCGTTGCGCATGCGTACGCTCGTCGAGCAGGCGCATGCGATCGCCGGGCGCGGTTTCAGCCTCGATTCGACGAAGCAGTTGCAGGCATTGCTGTTCGACGAACTCGGCCTGCCGGCACTGGTCAAGACGCCGGGAGGACAGCCGTCGACCAACGAGGAGGCGCTGGAGGCGATCGCCGATCGCCACGAACTGCCGCGCCTGATCCTCGAATACCGCGGGCTGGCCAAGCTGCGCTCGACCTACACCGAGAAGCTCGCCGAGAGCGTCAATCCGCGCACCGGCCGCGTGCACACGCGCTACGGCCAGGCCGTTGCCGCGACCGGGCGGCTGTCCTCGTCCGATCCGAACCTGCAGAACATCCCGATCCGCACCGAGGAAGGCCGGCGCATCCGGCAGGCGTTCGTCGCGCCGGAGGGCTGGCGCGTGGTCGCGGCCGACTATTCGCAGATCGAGCTGCGCATCATGGCGCACCTGTCGGGCGATCCCGGGCTGCTCGCCGCGTTCCACGGCAATCAGGACGTGCATCGCGCGACCGCAGCCGAGGTGTTCGGCCTGCCGCTCGAGCAGGTCGATGCGAACCAGCGCCGCGCGGCCAAGGCGATCAACTTCGGCCTGATGTACGGCATGAGCGCATTCGGCCTGGCGCGCCAGCTCGGCGTCGGCCGCGGCGAGGCGCAGGACTACATGGCGCGCTACTTCGCGCGTTACCCGGGCGTGCACGAGTTCATGGAGCGCGTGCGCGAGCAGGCGCGCCGCGACGGCTACGTCGAGACCGTGTTCGGCCGGCGCCTGTATCTGGACTACATCCATTCCCGCAACGCTGCGCAGCGCGCGGGTGCCGAGCGCGCCGCGATCAATGCACCGATGCAGGGCACTGCCGCCGACATCATCAAGCGCGCGATGATCGCGGTCGACGCATGGTTGGCCGAACGTGCCGCGGATGACGCGCACATGCTGCTGCAGGTGCACGACGAACTGGTGTTCGAGGTGCGCGAGGATGCGGTGGATGCGCTGATGGCCGGCGTGCGCGAGCGCATGGCCGGCGCGGCGAAGCTGGACGTGCCGCTGGTCGTCGACATCGGTGTCGGCGCGAACTGGGACGAGGCGCACTGATCGGCGCTGCCGGGTGAAACGAGGGGGCCGGAAAGGAAAATGCCCCGAGGGCCAGGGGGAGCCCTCGGGGCGGGGAAGACCGATCTGGGGAGGGATCGGGCTTCGGGGTTGCACTCAGGGAGGTGAGTCAACCGGGGTGCCATTGCGTGCACCCGATGCAGTAGATGCGGCACGGTCGGGAAAGTTTCAAACCCCCCGCGGGATTCGTTTATCGCGTGTTCATTACGGCGGCGCGGGATGCGACGGGCTGTCCGATCACCCCGCATTCTCGCGTATCCCCGGAACAGGTCCACGCCCGGGGGAGCACCATGGATTGCCGATTGCGCGCGTCGCCACATCCCGTCATGGCCGTGCTGGCGTTCACCTCATGCGGCCTCCTGCACGGCATTCAACCCGCGCACGCGGGTTGCGATGGCATGTTCGTCGACGGATTCGATCGTGCCCGCGCGTTCGACGTGGTTTCCGACTCGGCAAGCATCGCGACCGACGACGGGCAGGTCCACACCTGGCACTACCGGATCCCTGCCGCGGCGCCGCCTGCCGACGGTCATCCGGTCCTGATCTGGTTGCACGGCGACGGCGGTTCCGGCAGCGGATACGGCGCGGGTTTTCATCCGCACATGGACGCGGCGTCCGCCATCCTGGTCACGCCGAGCGGCACCGACCACACGTGGACGCATGCCGCGAGCGACCTGCCGGGACTGCCGCAGGATGCGCAATTCCTCAGCCGGTTGATCGACGGACTGATCGCGGACGGTGTCGCCGGCGCGCCGGTCAATTCCGATCGCATCTACCTCGGCGGCGAATCGCGCGGCGCATACATGCCGTATTTCCTCCTGCAGCGGCCGTCGACCCGCGACCGCTTCGCCGCGGTCGCGGTCAACGCCGGCCTGCTGTACTGCCAGGCGGGCGACGCCGATTGCAGCGTCGATGGTTCCAGTCCCGCGTTCCACGCATCCGCGACGCCGATCCTGCACCTGCACGGCAGCAACGATGCGGCGGTTTCGCCACCGCCGCTGGCGACGTTCCACGACCCGATCGACTGGAACTTCGATTGGCGCGTGTTCTTCCCCATGAAGCTCTGGGCGGGGCAGAACGGCTGTTTCACCGGCAACAATCCCGGCGGCGTGGACGACGGCGTGCTGCGCGAGACCTATGTCGCCAACGGCCATCCCGCGAGCGTCCACGACCTGACCGGCCACGGTGCGCAGTGCGACAGGTACCAATTGATCCTGGTCGAGAATGGCGGCCACGTGATCGGCAACCAGCACGAACGGATCTGGTCGTTCCTGTCCGGATATTGCGGCGCCGGCGGGCCGTGACCGGCCGCCGGGGCGACCTCAGGGCGCGCCGACGAGCGCGCGCAGCACCGCCGCGCGCGGCAGCTTGCCGGTTTCGTTGCGCGGCAGGCGCGCGACCTTGCGCAGCGGGCGCGGCAGGAACACCGGGTCGATCGACGCGCGCAGCCCGTCCAGCAGCTCCGCCTCTTCGCGCTCGGGTGCGACGACGAGTGCCGCGATGCGCCGCACGCCGCGCGCATCCGTCTCGTCGAGCTGCACCACCACGGCATCCTTCACGCCGGGCAACGCGAGCAGGCGGCGCGTGAGGTCGCCGAGCGAGGCGCGCTTGCCGGCGATCTCCACCATGTCCGCATGCCGGCCGTGCACGCGGAAGCGGCGGTCGGGGAGCAGTTCGATCAGATCCTGCAACAGCACCGGCGCGTCGAAATGCGCCGCCTCGACGCGCGTGCCATCCGGCTGCGGATGCAGGTCCGTTCCCGGGTACAGCCGCCAGTCCTCGTCGAGCGCGCAGCGGCGGCTCGCGATCACGCAGGTTTCGGTGGAGCCGAACAGCTCCAGCAGCGGTGCGCCGAAGCGGTCCTCGGCCTGCCGCGCGAGCTCCGCCGGCAGCGGGGCCGTCGCCGAGGTGATGCAGGCGATCCGCGGCAGCGCGATATCCGCGTCGAGCAACGCGCGCAGGTGCACCGGGGTGGTGACCAGCACGCGCGGTGCCGGAATCCCGGCCAGCGCCGCCGCCACGTCGGCCGGCAGCAGCGGGCGCGCCTCGTGCACCGCGAACGGACCCTGCAGCGGCAGCAGCACCGACATCTCGATGCCGTACATGTGCTGCGGCGGAACGGTCGCGACGACATGCGCGATCGCACCGTCGGCAAGCCCGATGGCATCCGCGATCGCCGCGACGTTCATGCGCGTGGCCTGGCACAGCGACGCCCAGCGCTTCGGATTCGCCTTCGGCTGGCCGGTGCTGCCCGAGGTGAAGCCGATCGCGACCCGCGCATCGGCTTCCACCGCGACCTGGCGCGCGGTTGCCGCGTTTCCCGTCGCCGGCAACGGGATGAAGCGCGGCGGGATCGGCTCCGGCGCGACATCGCCCAGCGTGTAGCTGCCCGGATGCTGCGCCAGCACCTCGTCGACCGCGCGCTGCGCGCGCGACGAGGGCAGCAGGTTGCACTGGCCGCGCGCGATCAGCGCGGCGAACGCGACGATGAAGGCATAGCGGTTCTCGCACAGGTTCACTGCCGCCGGTGCGGCGGGCAGCACGGCGGCGGTGGCCTCGACGTCGCCGAGAAAGCCGGCCACGGTGACCGGGCGGCCACCATCGCGCCACGCGAACACGCGCGCTTCGTCCGCGCATGCAAGCAGCGGCATCGCGGCCTTCGCCGCGCCCGAGCCGATCACCGCCGACATTCCGTCTCCCGATTCAATCGCGCAGGACATCCCCGTCGATAGCGTCGCGGATCGGCGTCGGGCGCTCAAGCCCCCCGGTCGGCGCGTCGAGCACGGCAGCGAGCGCGTCGCCGAATGCGGCGCGCACGGCTGCGGCGCTGCATGCCGGCGGTTCGCCGTGACGGTTCGCGCTGGTCGACACGATCGCGCCGCCGAACGCAAGGCACAGCGCGGCGGCCGGCGGATGCGCGGTCACCCGCAACGCGATGCCGGCATGCGCACCGGCAATCCAGTCCGGCACGCCCGGGGCGCGCGGAAGGATCCACGTGTGCGGCCCCGGCCAGCTCGCCTGCACGCGCGCGAGCGCGTCCGCGGGCGTCGCGGCAAGGTCGATGTACGGCGCAACCTGCTCGAATGTCGCGCCGATCAGCAGAACGCCTTGCGTCGGCGGGCGCCGCTTGAGCGCGAACAGCGCGTCGAACGCGGCGCGGTCGTGCGGGTCGCAGCCGAGGCCGAACACGGCCTCGGTCGGATAGGCGACCACGCCGCCCGTCCGCAGCGCGGCGGCGACCCGTTCGATGGCTTCGGTCGGCAGGCTCATCCGTACAGCGGCAAGCCGCAACGGCCGCAGGCGCGGCCGATGTCGCCGCGCGGGCGCCCGGCATCGATGATCCGGCCGTTGAACCGCTCGCCGCAGCCGGGACAAGGGAAACGCGCGAGCATCGCGTTGACGCAGACCGGCGCGAACACGAAGGCGAGGGCCAACGCACCGCCGATGGGCGGGACCAGGCCGCGCAGCGGCGGCCATGTACCGGCGGCGAGCACGAACACGATGCCGAACGCGAGGACGGACATCGGCAGCGCCCGCAGCCGTCGGTGCCGGCGCCAGGCCGGCTCGCGCCGGGCGCGAGCCGGCTGCGCCGCGTGTTCTGCATCCATACGATCAGCCGGTCTTGCGCGCCGCGGCCTTCCGGACGGCCGTCTTCTTCGCCGTCGCCTTCTTCGCGGCCTTCTTTGCGGGCGCCTTCTTCGCGGCCGTCTTCTTCGCCGATGCCTTCTTCGCCGGCGCGGCCGCTTCCGGCTTGGCGGCGGTCTTCGCGGTCGCCTTGCCCTTGCCGAAGCGGCCACGCTTCGGACGGTCCGGCGCCGCGGCGAGAAGCGCCACGCACTCGGCTTCGGTCAGTTCGCGCGGCTCCTTGTCCTTCGGGATGCGCGCGTTCTTGCTGCCGTCCGTGATGTACGGGCCGAAGCGGCCGTTGAGAATCTGGATGCCGTTGCCGAAGTCGCGGATCGTGCGGTTGGCGATCAGCTCCTGCTTCTCGCGGATCAGCTCCAGCGCGCGCGGAAGCTCGATCGTGTACGGGTCGTCCTCGGGCTTGAGCGAGGCGTACATCGCGCCGTGCTTGACGAACGGCCCGAAGCGGCCGACGCCGACCGTGATGTCCTCGCCGTCGTCGGCCTTGCCGAGGTTGCGCGGCAGCCGGAACAGCTCCAGTGCCTGTTCCAGCGTGATCGTGTGCATGCTCTGGCCGGGGCGCAGGCTCGCGAACTTCGGCTTGTCCTCGTCGTCCTTGGTGCCGATCTGCGCGAACGGTCCGTAGCGGCCGAGGCGCACCTGCACGGGCTTGCCGGACTTCGGGTCGATGCCGAGTTCGCGCGCGCCCGTCGCTTCGGAGCGGTCCACGGTCTCGCTCTTGTCTTCCACGGTTGCCTTGAACGGCTTCCAGAACTTTTCCAGCAGCGGGATCCAGTCTTCCTCGCCACGGCTGACCGCGTCGAGCTCGTCCTCGAGCCGCGCGGTGAAGTCGTAGTCCACGTACTGCGTGAAGTGGGCGGACAGGAACCTCGCCACGGCGCGGCCGACGTCGGTCGGGCGGAAGCGGCGCGATTCCAGCGTCACGTACTCGCGATTGAGCAGCACCTGGATGATGCTCGCGTAGGTGGACGGGCGGCCGATGCCGTACTCCTCCAGCGCCTTGACGAGGCTGGCTTCCGAGTAGCGCGGCGGCGGCTCGGTGAAGTGCTGGTCGGCGACGATCGCGGCGAGCGGAACCGCCTCGCCGATCGTCATCTTGGGCAGCTTGCGGCCTTCGTCCTCGTCCTCGGCGCTCTTCGCGTCGCGCCCTTCCTCGTACACGGCGAGGAAGCCGGGATCGATGACGGTGGTGCCGCTGGCGCGGAACATCGAGTCCATGCCGGGGTCGAGGTCGACGCTGACGGTGTTCAGGGTCGCGTGCTGCATCTGGCAGGCGACCGCGCGCTTCCAGATCAGCTCGTAGAGCTTGCGCTGCTCGTCGTTCAGGAACGGCGCGACGTCCTTCGGGCGCAGCGCCGCCGAGGTCGGGCGGATCGCCTCGTGGGCTTCCTGCGCGTTCTTGGACTTGTTGCGGTAGTAATGCGGCGCTTCGGGCAGCGCGCGCGGGCCGAAGTCGTGACCGATTACCTCGCGCAGTTCGGTGATGGCCTCTGCCGAGAGCGACACCGCGTCGGTACGCATGTAGGTGATCAGGCCGACCACGCCCTGGTCGCCGAGTGCGACGCCTTCGTACAGACCCTGCGCGATCTTCATCGTGCGGCTGGTCGAGAAGCCGAGCTTGCGGGCGGCCTCCTGCTGCAGCGTGGAGGTGGTGAACGGCGGCGCGGGCCGGCGCTTGCGCTCCTTCGATTCGATGTTGGCGACGACGAGGCGCGACTGCGCCGCCTTCTCCAGCGCCGAGCGCGCTGCCTCGGCATCGGCCTCGTTGGTGAGGTCGAACTGCTCGAACTTCTTGCCGCGCAGGCGCGTGAGGCGCGCGCTGAAGCGCTGGTCGACATGCGCGCAGTCGGCTTCGATCGTCCAGTATTCGCGCGCCTTGAAGGCTTCGATCTCCTCCTCGCGCTCGACGATCATGCGCAGCGCCGGCGATTGCACGCGGCCGGCGGACAGGCCGCGCTGCACCTTCCGCCAGAGCACCGGCGAGAGGTTGAAGCCGACGAGGTAGTCCAGCGCGCGGCGCGCCTGCTGCGCGTTGACGAGATCCATCGACAGCTTGCGCGGGTGCGCGACGGCGTCCTTGATCGCGCGCGGCGTGATCTCGGAGAAGACCACGCGATGCACGTCGCGCCCTTCCAGCAGGCCGCGCTTCCTGAGGATTTCCGCGATGTGCCAGCTGATTGCCTCGCCTTCGCGGTCGAGGTCGGTCGCAAGATAGAGCGCGTCCGCCGCCTTGGCCGCCTTGGCGATCGCGTCGACGTGCTTGCCGTTGCGCTCGATCACCTCGTAGTTCATCGCGAAGTGCCTGTCGGGATCGACCGCGCCTTCCTTCGGCACGAGATCGCGCACGTGGCCGTAGGACGCCAGCACGTGGAAGTCCTTGCCGAGGTATTTGTTGATCGTCTTGGCCTTGGCGGGCGATTCGACGATCAGGAGGTTCTTGGCCATGGCGGTCCGTGTCGGGTGTCTGTGCCGGCAGGGCCGGAGTGGGGGCGGCTGTATACCCGGATTGGGTCCACTTGTCGCCGTTTCCAGTGGGAACGTTCCCGCGGGAGCGCTTCCAGTGGATACATGGTCGCGGCAGGCTGTCAAGGCGAAACCGCTTTGCGGTGCCGTTCCGGCGCGGCCGGCCAGGTGCGTGCAACGCATTGTCCGGAAAGCGGAAAGGTGTCGGGTCAGGTACGCAGCGAATAGCCTCCGTGCGCGGCGGTCACGGCACCCTCCAGCTCCAGCATCAGCAGCATCGACGAAAGCGATGCCACCGGCAGCCCGCTGCGCTCGGCGAGCTGGTCGATCGCGAGCGGATCGTGCCCGAGGGCCGCGAACAGGCGAGCGTAATCCGGATCGTCCGACCGCGGCGGGGCGGCCGGCGGCATCGCCGGCGCGTCCGCGTCCAGTCGCTCGCGCAGGCTGGCGCCGAGGCGCTGCGCCAGCGGTGCGAGCTCGGTGACGATCTCCGCGGCGGTTTCCACCAGTTTCGCGCCCTGGCGGATCAGCTGATGGCAGCCGCGTGCGAGCGGGTTGTGGATCGAGCCCGGGATCGCGAACACCTCGCGGCCGGCCTCGGTTGCGTTGCGGGCGGTGATCAGCGAGCCGGAGCGCGGGCTGGCCTCGACCACCAGCGTGCCGAGCGACAGACCCGCGATCACGCGGTTGCGGCGCGGGAAATGGGTCGCCTTTCCCGTCGTGCCGGGCGGGAACTCGCTGACCAGTGCGCCCTCGGCGGAAATCCGGGCGGACAGCGGCCGATGCGATGCCGGGTAGACGAGATCCGGGCCGGTACCGAGCACCGCGACCGTCGTGCCGCCCGCGTCCAGTGCCGCCGCGTGGGCGGCACCGTCCACGCCCTCGGCCAAGCCGCTGGTAATGCAGAATCCGGCGGTAGCCAGCGTGCGCGCGAATGCGCGCGCATTGGCGATCCCGCCCTGTGTCGCATTGCGGCTGCCGACGATCGCGATCTGCGGCTGCCACAGCAGCGCCGGATCGCCGGCGACGAACAGCGCCGCGGGTGCGGCAGGCACTTCGTCGAGCAATGCAGGGAAATCCTCGCCGTCGCAGGTCAGCAGCGCGTGACCGGGTTCGGCCAGCCATGCGAGATCGGCCTCGATGCGGTTGCGGTCCGGCCCGTCCAGCCACTGACGGCAGGCCGGCTCGGCCACGCGCTCGCCGCACTCGCCGCGACGGGCCGCCCGCAACGCGGCGCGCACATCGCCGTGCCGCGCCAGCAGCGCGCGCAGCGCAGCGGCACCGATGCCGGGTGCGCGCAGCAGCACCAGCCAGGCTTCGAGGCGCTCGCGATCGGCATCGACGTCCATCCGTGCGAGTCTAGCCAACCGCGCGCCGGGGCGCCGTCGCCGGATCGCGATCGCGCGTGTAGGAAATTTCGCATCCGGCGCCGGGTCATGCGGGCGTCGCAAAAGCGAACGCCCCGCGTCGGCGGGGCGTTCGGGAGGTGCAGCCGCGCGTTTCGCGGTTACGGCGTCGAGTCCGGATCGTGCAGGAAGTCGCCGAGGTGGACCGGCTTGATCGCGTCCATCACGAGGCCGTAGCTCACGCGCTCGAAGGTGCGGAACACCATCACGTGGCCGATGAATTCCGGCGGCAACTGCGCCTTCTTGTCGCGCGGGTTGAAGAATCGGCGCGCGCTGCCTTCCGGGTAGTCCGTGCGGTCCACCACGACCTCGCCCGGATGGTAGATCGCGAACGTCTCGCCGTTCTCGATGCCGTCCTCGCGGCCGCGCGACAGCGCCACGACCTGATGCGGACCGACCGCGTTGAGCGCATCGGAGAACGCGATCACGCGCATGTTGTCCGGCACGCTGCCGGGCGAATGAGGCACGTACTCCGAGTCGTACGGATGCGTGTCGATCGGCAGCACGTAGTCGCCGTCGCGGATCTCGAAGTCCGAGCTGATGACCAGCGCGGAGGACACATCCTCGGCCTGGCGGGTGACCTGCACCACGCCGTAGTCGAGCATCTCGTAGCCGAGGAAGCGCGTCCGGCCGCGCAGAGTGAACTCGTTGGGGCCGTGGCGCCACAGCAGCCTGGGCCGGCCGTCCCGCTCGTCGCGGAACTGGCGATGCACCTCGCGCGGGCTTTCGTCATCGACCGGCGGCGAGTCGTAGTAGCGACCCATCGGGCGCACCAGCGCGAGCTTGTCGCCCGGCGCCGCGTCGAGGCCGCGGATGTAGACGAGCTGGCCGGGCGTGCCGCGCAGCCGGTTTTCCTCGATGCCGACGACGTGCGGCGCATCGCGCAGGCTGTCCTCGTCGACGATGCGCGTGTTCTTGAGCCACTGCTTGAGCTCGGACAGCGGGATCGGCGGGATCGCGTCGCCGTCCTCGCTGCTGCGGACGCGCGGCCCGAGGCCGCCTTCCAGCCCGAGTCCGTTGCCGCGCAGGACCAGCACGTCGCCCGGATAGATCCGGTGCGGGTTCTTCACCTGCTGGTTGTCGTGCCAGATCTCCGGCCACAGCCACGGCTTGGTCAGGAAGCGCGCGGAGATGTCCCACAGCGTGTCGCCCTTCTGGACCACGTAGCGGTCCGGACGCCCGTCGACCCACTGGACCGAGGCCGCGTACACGGTGAGCGTCACGAGCAATCCGGCAGAAACCGCAAGCAGTTTTTTAAGCATGGCGGCCAATTCCCCGATCCCCAAAGGTTTTCCCGAGTGTAATGGAAAAGTTATGCGTGGAAAACGAACCGGGTCGCAACCCCTCGCGCGCGGCAGCGGCGAGCCGGCAAGGATTCGACTGCCCGGTGTCCGATCCTGCGATGGCCGTCACAATTTGACACCGATCCGGACTGTGCGCTGCAGCAACGGCAGGGGTTGCAAATGTGATCTAGTTCACAAAACAATCGAAGTCAGGACGCAGGCCCGCGTGGCGCCGGGATGGCCGTGCGGACCGCTGCCATCCGGCGGGTGTTGGCCCGTTGTTTGCTTGGACGGCTCCGCGGGGTAGTGGACATTCGCCCCGAGGGGAAAAAGGACAAAGGGGAAAAGGGAGTGCGGCCATGGGCCGCGTCGACATGCGGCATTCGGGCAGCCGGGGGGCTGTGCGGTGATGTCGTCGGCGCGAGCGGGCAGCACGAAAAGGGGAGGGAGCGTTTCATGCGGAAGGAATCAGGGGCCCGCGGTTCCGCGGGCATTGTCCGCTCCGCGAATCGCGGGGCCGCGGGGACTCGATCATCGATTCGATACCGGTTCGCGCCGGCATGGATGGCACGTGTCCGTCCACTCCCCGCGCGCGCCTGCGCATCGGAGCAACCGCCCCCTCGTTGCCCGCCCTCCTGCGGGCAATCGCCATCGCGCCATCGCCACGCGCCGGGCTCCCCGGTCGCGGAGATTCCGGTTCTCGTTCATTCGGCAGGGTTCGGCCGGACGCATCGTCTTGCAAGGAGATCATCATGAGGCTGTTCGATCGCATTCGCGCGACTCTCGCACGCGCCGTTCCGGCATCGCTCGTCCGGAGAGACGGGGCATGGCCGCGCAACATCGTGCGTCTGCTGCCGGCGCTCCTCCCGGGCTCGCGCTCGCCGGACCCGTCATGGCGGCAGACTGGTACGTGTCGCCATCCGGACTCGACACGAACGCATGCACCAGCACGGCCGCGCCCTGCAAGACGATCCAGGCCGCGATCGACAAGGCAGCCGCGTACGACACCGTGCATGTCGGCGCGGGCAGCTATTCGTTCGAGGCCCAGCGCATCCGCATCGAGAAGGAAGGACTGCGGCTGATCGGCGACAACAGCCCGTTCGGCGTCGATCCGATCGCGCATCCCGGCCCGAACAGCAAGGCCGCCAATGCCTCGGTTCTGGCGGCTCCCACCCAGAGCGCCGCCGAACAGGGCGGCATCACCGTCAACGCGATGATCTGGGTGCGCAACGTCAGGAACGTGCGCATCGAGAACCTCTACATCGAACTCGCCGGCAGCCGCAGCAAGGAAGCGATCGTCGCCACCGGCGCGGTCAACGGGCTGGAGGTCATCGACAACTACGTCAAGACGATGTCCGGTTCGGGGATGATCGCGATCGGCGTGAACGTGACCGACACGTCGGACAGTTCGGTTCCGGAGAGCGAGGCGCGCGTCGCCGGGCAGTTCGTGACGATCCAGGGAAATCTCGTGGAGCCTGGTGCGAGCGCCGCCCCGAAGCGCGCGATCGCCGTGCAGAACGTGGTGGGCTTGTTCAAGGCCAACCAGGTCGCCGCGACCACGCAGGACATGTGGATCCAGAGTCCGAAGGCCTCGAGCGGCAATCCCGCCGGCCAGCGGACGCTGACCTTCGAAGACAACTGGTTCTTCGGTCGCCTGCAGTTGTATCTGGGCGCGGCATCGAACCTGTCCGCCGACGTCGTCATCCGCAACAATCACTTCATCAAGCCGGGCAGTGATTTCAGCCCGGCAGGCCAGCCGTCCGACATCTCGAGTGCGCTCGGCAACGGCAGCGAGGCGCACTCGCTGCGCCTGATGAGTCCGCAGAACGTCGCCACCATCATCCAGGGCAACGAATTCAAGGGGTTCGGGCGCACGCCGTGCGGCTTGTTCGGATGCGCCTTTACGCCCGGCGGCCACTATCGCGCCCTGTGGGTGATGAATCGAGGTGACGTGCGGATCCTCGACAACGTGTTCACGCCAAACCCGGGGGAAAGCGACTTCACGGCCGTGCTGATCGGCAACCGGGCCGTGTGGAACGGAACGTCTGCCCCGGCCGCATTCGGCGTGACGCTGCTGCGCAACACGTTCCACGCGAACGGCGCGACCGCGGACAACAAGGCGAAGGCCATCCTGTTCGTGGACGACAACGATCCCAGCGGCACCGCGCCGGGCGGGACGCTGCAGATCGGGGATGGAACGCAGGCCAACGCCAACCAGTTCGACGACGGGATCGGGTGGTACGTCGCCCACGACGACCGCAGCTGCACGGGAAACAACCACAACGACAGCAGCTGCAACGGTTCCGGCAGCTACGTGATCGGTGAAGGCGTCGCCTACAGCGGCGGCAGCAACGCGAGCACCGTGAAGCGTCCATTCAAGTGGGACGTGAGCGCAGCCGGCAATGTCTTCGGCGGCGTGTACATGGGCGACATGGCCCCCGCGCAATACGACGCCGTCCGGGCGAAGACCTACGACGACCACAACAAGGTGCAGGCGGCAGCCACCGTCGGCAACGTCGTCTACGGCTACACGCCACCGGTCATCACGGACGGCACGATCCACGTGACACCTGCATCGGTCACGTATACCGGATCGCCGTTCGTACTGTCGGCCACACTCGAGGAAGACCCGTCCGCCACGTGCACGGTCGACCCGGCATCGGTGACCGACGCCGGCGTCCATGCGGTCGAGGCGACCTGCACGAGCGCCACATACGACGTGACGGCGATGGTGGACGTCACGGTCCACAAGGCAGCGGGCACGCCGCAGCTGCAACAGTCCGCATTCGTGTACACCGGCACCGACTTCGTCCTCGTTCCGACGATGGCGGAGGACGCTGCGGCCAGCTGCATGGCGGACCCTGCATCGGTGCGCGATGCAGGTTCCTACGCGATCCACGTGACCTGTGCGGGTGCGAATCACGTCGCGGATGGCCATATCGACGTGAACGTCGCGAAGGCGGTCGGGACGCTCGCATGGGGCCCGCTGAGCTTCGACTATTCCGGCTCCACGCACACCGTAAGCGCGTCCGTTGCGGAAGACGGCAGCACCTGCGACGTCGACGGCGCGACGATCGGTCCGGCGATCGGCTCGTATGCGGTGTCCGCAATCGCATGCCATGCTCCGAATCATGACGTCGCGGGGCTTCCGGCTGCCGCCACGGCGACGATCGGCGGAAGCACCGCGGTGCGCCGCGCCAGCGACAATGCCTACTTCCCCGATGTCGCGACCGCGCTGGCGGATGCCGGCACGGTCGCGGGCGACACGCTGGAACTCGCGCCCGGCACCTATGGGCCGATCACGCTGACCAAGGGCGTGCATCTCAAGGGCAGCACCGCGTTCGTGCCGAACGCGGTGCCAGGACTCATGGCGGCGGGGCCGTCCGCACCACCCGTCACGATCCTCGACGGCGGCGGAACCGTGCCGTTCGGCATCGTCGTCGCCAACGGCGTCACCGGCGCGACGATCAGCGGATTCGAGGTGCGCAACTTCACGCAGAACTGCGTCGCGGCGAATCAGGGCAATCACAACCTCGCCATCCACGACAACGTCGTCCACGACTGCGGCCTGCGCGGCATCTTCGTCAACGGCGCAGGCACGGCTGGCGTGCACGACGTGACCATCCGCAACAACCACGTCAGCAACACGGTCGATCGCGCGATCTCGCTGTGGAACGGCCCGCGCCGCGACATCTCGATCATCGACAACATCATCGTGAACGCGGGCACCACCGCCATCTCATTCGATGACGGAACCGCCGCCGGGATCACGATCACCGGCAACGAGATAACCGACAGCGGCGACGCGGGCATCAGCGCGCTGCAGCTCACGGGTGGCTCGCCTTCCTCGACGCCGAACGTCATCGCGAACAACACGATCACCAATCCCGGCCGCTTCGGCATCACGTTGCTGATCCCGAACGGCAGCGGCGGCGAGTCCGGCGACGGCGCGATCGTGGTCGAGCAGAACCTCATCACCGGCGGCGCGAACCTCGGCGGCTTCGCCAGCGACCGTGCCGGCATCTCGGTGGTGCGCCGCTACTATTCCGGCGCCTCCCAGGGCCAGACGGACGCGACGCGCGGCGTCGTGATCCGCGACAACACGGTCAGCGGCTTCGGCACCGCGGTTGCCGGCCGCGAGGCATACGGCATCGTGGTGGAAGGGCAGGATTCCTCGATCCTGCGCAACACGCTCGCCAACAACCAGATCGGCCTGCAGATCCAGCAGGGCAACGTGAATCATCCGGGCGATGCACCGCTCGACGCCAGCACCGACGACAGCGACTGGTTCGATCGCGGCAACGCGCCTTCCACCTGCGTGAGCGTCGGCGACGGTGCCGACGCGAACGCGTTCTCCGGCAGCACGCTGGCCGACCAGCGCGAGATCCCGGCGGGCACGCCGATGATCGGCGCGCGCGTGCTGAACCAGGACACCGGCGCACGCTACTGTTCGATCAACGCCGCGATCGCGGCAGCGGTGCCGGGCGAGACGCTGGTCGTCGACCCCGGCGTCTACGTCGAGAACGTGGTCGTCGATCGCGCGATCACGCTGCTCGGCGCGCAGGCCGGCGTGCCCGCGACGCCTTCACGCTCGTCCGCACCCGCGGATGCAACCATCATCGTGCCGCCCGTTGCCGCGTCCGGCATGGGGTATGCGATGAACCCGTCGCTCGCGGTGATGAGCATCGAGTCCGACGACGTCGTGGTCGACGGCTTCGTGCTGGACGGCGACAACCCGGCGATCGCGACCGGCCTGCCGATGGGCGCGGCCGATCCGGATGTCGATTCGGGCGTGTTCGCCAAGGGAAGCGACATTCGCTTCGCCAACAACGAAGTGCGCAATCTGGTCTACGCCGGCTTCGTCGGCTACAACGACACGGCGTCCGAACCGGCCCGCTCGGGCAACGTCGTCGCCGGCAACTGGATCCACAACCTCGATGCGCCGTCCGCGTGGGGCATCGGCATCGTCGCGATGTGGAACCACTACGCCGACATTCGCGACAACATGATCACGGATGCGCGCATCGGCGTGCAGACCAACTACTTCTTCAAGACCGCGCCGGTTCCCGCCGACGCGCGCATCGCCGACAACCAGATCGAGGCGACGGTCACCGGCATCTACCACAACTATCACACCGCCGATCAGACGCAGGCCTCGCCGTTCGCGATCACCGGCAACACGGTGAGCGCGAACGCGAATCCGGCGGCGCCGGCGAACTCCGTGTGGGCCGGCATCTTCATCCAGAGCCTGTACGACGCGAGTACCGCGACGGTCACCGGCAACAACGTGGACGGCAGCGCGCTCGCCGGCAGCGGGCGCCTGCGCCTCGGCTACGGCATCGGCATCATTCCGAGCAGCCAGGCTTCGTCCCTCGCGGTCGACGGCGGCAGCGTCACGGGCGTGGATTACGGCGTGCTCGCCACCGACGGCGCGTACTACGCGGGACGGGTCGACGACTACACGATCCGCAACGTTGCCTTCAGCGAGGTTTCCATCGCCGCCATCGCCGTCGAGGACACCTTGCCGGCAGGCGCCGAAACCACCGACAACGCGGTCCGGCTGACGGTCGGCACGGGCAACACGTTTGCGGCGGACGTGATCCAGCACGGCTCGCTGTCCGGGCCGAACGCGAGGATCGAGTTCGCGCCGGGGGCGGCGCTGCTCGACCGGATGCTGGTCCAGGCGGGCGGCTTGAACTATCGCAACGGCCTGCCCGACAGCAACGGCAACGTGCGCAGCGTCGATCCGGGCACGATCAACGACGCGATCGCCGACGCGGCGGTCAACGGGACCGTGACGCTCGAAGCCGGCACGTTCCCGCAGAACGTCGTCGTCAACAAGGCGCTGAGCCTCGTCGGCCCCCATGCCGGCGTGCATGGCAACGATCCGGCGCGCGGCAGCGGGGAGGCGATCGTCGCGCCCGCAAGCGGCATCGGCGTGCTGGTGTCCGCCAATGACGTGACCACGGATGGCCTCACCATCGAGGTAACGTCGCATTCCGGCCTGCAGTCCGGCGCGCGCGACAACGGAAAGGTGCTCAACACGCGCTTCGTCGACTCGACCGGCAACGGCATCCATGTCGAACACGGCACGCCCTCGTCCAACTGGATGATCCGGGGCAATCTGTTCGAGAACCTCACCGGCGGTACCGTGACGGCCGTTCGCCTGTTCCGGACGGACGGGGTGACGGTGCTGGACAACGTCTTCCGCAACATCGCGTACCAGGCGATCCAGCTCAGTACCACCGACGGGGCGGAGATTCGCGGCAACGACATCGACCTCGCACAGGTCGACGGCATCAACGTGGCTGCCAGCAGCCACGTCGTCATCGCCTCAAACAGCATCGCATCCGTGAATGCGGCAAATGACGGCGATCGCGGTGCGGTGCGCCTGTATGCGGACAACACCGATCTCCAGGTGAGCTGCAACTCGCTGGATGCCACGCGTGGCGGCATCGTGCTGCGCTCCGGCAGCGGCAGCGACCTGCGCGCGTTCCACAATGCCATCAGCGGCGCGCGCCCCGTCGTCAGCGAATGGACGGCAGGTGCCGTGATCGGCTCCAACTGGTATGGCGGTGGATTGCCGACCGTGAGCGGCAGCCAGGCAGGCGGCGTGCAGATCGCCGATCCGCTGCCGGTCGATCCGTTCGGCAATCCCGATTGCGGCGACAACGCGCCGGTCGCGATCGTCGCGTACGCCGGCACCAGCCCGCAGGCCACCGAGATCGGCACTGCGTTCGCGGACCTGCGCGCACGCGTGCAGGACGTGCTCGGCGGCGCGGTGACGGGCCAGCCTGTCACCTACGCGGTACCCGGAAGCGGCGCGTCGGCGACGCTGGGCACGCCGGCCGGAAACACCGATTTCAACGGCGAATTGCGGACGACGGCAACGGCCAACCTGATCGCGGGCAGCTACAACGCGACGGCGGCCAGTGGCTCGCTTTCATCGGCCGTGTTCGCGCTGACCAACACGATGGGCACGGCGACCATCACGGTGACCGATGCGACCGTCACGTGGGACGGAAACGTGCACGCCGTCGGCGTCGCGACCACGCCTGCGGGGCTGGAAGGGTCCGTGCAGGTCGTCTATTCGCAGGGCGCGACCACCGTCGCGACCTGCACCGCGACCGACACGGCCTGCGGCCCGGCGAACGCCGGGACGTACGCGGTGACCGCGACGCTGGTCGATCCGAACTACGCCGGCTCGGGCAGTGGCACGCTGACGATCCTGCGCGCGCCGACGACGATCGAGTTCCAGCCCGATCCGCTCACCTTCGTCCACGACGGTTCCAGCCATGTCGTCACCGCGCGACTCGCGGCGGAGCCGTCGACGAACTGCCCGGTCACCGGGACGGTCGGCCCGAACGCGGGCAGCTACCCGGTCGCGGCGGCCGCGTGCACCGGCACCAATCACGAGGCGCCGGCCGCCACGGCCACCGCGACGGTCACGCCGCAGCCCGTGGCGATCACGCTGTCGCATCTGACGCAGCCCCATGACGGATCGCCCAAGTCGGTCCTGGCGACCACAACGCCGGCCGGTGTCGCGCTGTCGATCACCTACGACGGCGCGGCGGCGCCACCGACTGCCGTCGGCAGTTATGCGGTCCACGCTGAATCGGCCGACGCCAACTACGCCGGCAGTGCCGACGCGACGCTGCAGATCGTGCCGGGCAACGGCGACATCGCGCTGGTGCTGAACGGTCCGGTCGATGCGGTGCATGTCGACGAGCCGGCACAGTACGCGGCGACGATGCTCGCCAACCCGGCGCTCCATGCCGGCGAGACATTCGGCTACCGCGTCGTGCTCAGCAAGTCCGGTGGCACGCATCCGCTCGCGCTGTCCGACATCGCGACGATGGAGGTGTTCTACAACGGCAACTGGGTGGACGCGATCGCGATGTTCGGTGCGCTGCCGTTCACGCCGGACGGCAGCGGCGGTTTCGTCTACGACTTCCCGGACGGCGTTCCGGGTTATGCCGCAGGCTTCCCGATCCTCGACTCGAGCTGGACGTGGAACTTCCGCTTCACGTTCGCCGACACCGGCACCTACACCACGAGCGCGACGCTGATCGACGGCACGAGCAAGGTGCAGGTGACGCCAGCGGTGACTGCCTCGATCGCCACGGTGGTCGTCGGTGTGCTGCCGCCGACCGACATCCATCTGGTGCTCGGCGGGCCCGCAGAGAGCGTTCAGGTCGGGATGCCGGCCGAGTACACCGGCACGCTGCTGGCCGATCCGGCCGAGCACATGGGCGAGGACTTCTTCGTCAAGGTGCGCGTGGCCAAGAGCGGCGGCCATCCGCTGGTCGCGGGCGATCTCGCATCGATGGAGATCTTCCAAGGCGGAAGCTGGATCGCGCTGCCGCCGGGTGCGTTTGCGCAGCCGGGCGGCCCGGGCACCGACCTCGTCTACTTCTTCCCGCAGCCGGCAATGCCGGGAGGCTTCCCGATCGACGAGGAGGAGTGGACCTGGAACTTCCGCTTCAGCTATGCCGACGAGGGCACCTACACCGCGACCGCGGAAGTGATCCACGCGGCCGACGCGGGCAATCCGTCACCGACGGTGTTCGCGGCCGACGCGATCTCGACCACGGTCGTGCCGATGGTGGTGATCCCGCCGACGGCGAACCTGGTCCTGCTCGGGCCGGTCGAGGACGTCGAGGTCGGTGAGGCGGCCGGCTACACCGGAACGCTCGTCGCCGACCCTGCCGATTTCGCCGGGCAGACGTTCTGGGTGCGCGTGCGCCTGTCGAAGAACGGCGGCGCCGATGCGATGACGGCGGCGGACCTGGCGAAGATGGAACTGCATGACGGCAGCAGCTGGAACGACGCGACGGCTGCGATCGCGCCGCTGCTGGTCGCGGACGGCAACGATCTCGTGTACTGGTTCCCGCAGCCGTATCCGGCGTTCACCATCGATCAATCGGTGTGGACCTGGCACTTCCGCTTCACGTATGCGAATTCCGGCGTGTACCGCGCGGTCGCCGACCTCGTCGATGCAGCCGACGCCTCGCCGCTGACCGCACCGTCGATCGCGGGCGCGGCGATCGAGACGACCGTCGTCCCGCAGACGCCGGAAATCACCATTGCCCTGCAAGGTCCGGTCAGCGGCAACGCCGGCCAGCCGCTGCACTACACCGGCACGCTCGCCGCCGATCCGCTGCCGGATCCGGCAAGCCTGTACCTGGTCCGCGTGCGGCTCGAGAAGGATGGCGGCGCGGTGCCGATGACGGCGGCCGATCTGGAGAAGACCGAGATCAGCATCGACGGCATCGCCTGGAGCGACTTCACCGGCATGCTGCCGTTCACGACCGACGGCAACGCGCTCGTGTACGACTTCCCCGAACCGGCGCTGCCGGCCGGTTTCCCGATCGATTCGCCGAGCTGGACCTGGCACTTCCGCTTCACCTACGCCGACGCCGGCACTTTCGCCGCCGAGGCGACGGTGATCACGGCCGACACGCAGGCCGCGGTGTCAAACACCGCGCAGATCCAGACCGTGGTCGGCGAGGAGCCCGACGACGTCTCGCTGACGCTCAACGGGCCCATCTCGGGCGTCGAGGTCGGTGAGCCGGCGCACTACATCGGTCGCCTGGTGAACGACGGACCGGATCTCGACGAGGACGTGTTCGTGAAGGTCCGCGTCGAGCACGGCGCAAGCCCGCTCGCCGCCACCGACGTCACCGCCGAGGTGTGGGATGGCGCGAGCTGGGTGGCCGGCACCCTGACCGAAGTCGCCGGTGGCCTGGAAGCCGACTTCCCCGACGCGCTCGGCTTCGCGCTGCCGGAGGGCTTCGACTTCACCCACCAGTTCCGCCTGACCTACCACGTCACCGGCCTGTTCAGTGCCGACGCGAGCGTGGTCGGCGTCACCACGGGCGACGTCTACGCGACCGCGGGCATGTTCACCGAGGTCGTTCCGCACGCGGCGGTCAACGTGCAGGTGCTGATCGATCCGGCGTCGTTGCATGCGGTCTACGACAGCCATCCGCATGCGGCGAGCGCGAGCACGGTTCCGGCCGGACATGCCGTCACGTTCACCTACAACGGCATCGCCACCGCGCCGACCGACGCCGGCAGCTACGTCGTGGTCGCGACCGTCAACGACCCGCCGTTCGTCGGTTCGGCCTCGGCCGTGCTGACGATCGACAAGGCGCCCGGCACGATCGCCTTCGCCCCGCTGTCCGGTCCATTCGGTGGCCCCCACGCGGTGACGGCTACGCTGGTCGAGGAACCGGCAGCGGCCTGCACGGTCGCCGGCGTGCCGGCCTCCGGCGCCGCGCCCGGCCCCTACACGGTGGTCGCGAGCTGCACCGGCACCAACCATGTCGCCAGCGCGACGGCCACCTACGTCGTGACCGGCGCCACGGCAGCGATCCAGCCGCTCGGCCCGGCACCAGTCGGCGTGGTCACGCTCGACCCGCTGCCCGATGCGGATGCGAAGAAGTCCGCGTTCGCATGGCAGACGACCGGCAGCGCGGCCGAGAACGTGCGTGCCGAGTTCACGATCGTGCCCGGCAGCACCGCGCTCGCGGGCGACATCGAGCTCGAGTACTTCGACACCGCGGACAGCACATGGAAGCCGTTGCCGCTGGCATTCTCCGGCAACCAGTGGACCGGCAGCTTCGGTCCCGCCGCTGGCTTCCCGCTGGTCGACGGCGCGACATCGCAGTTCCGCGCGGCGTTCCATGGAGGCGGGCGCTACACGACCACCGCGCGCCTGGTCGGCGCCGGCTCGGGCCTCGTGCTCGCAACCAGCGCTCCGCTGGTGACCGATGTGGCCGAACTCGGCCTCGGCGGCATCGCCAACGCGGCCGGCCAGGTCGGCCTGCCAGTGGAGACGGGTTTGACGCTGGCCAACACGGGCACCGCGGCGTTGAGCAGCGGCCTGCCTGCCGGCAATCCGATTCCGGTGCAGCCGGCGCCGAACGACGAGAACGTGCGCGGTCGGTTCACGATCACCTGGGACGGAGGCGCGCTCGTGCCAGCCGACACCAGTGGCCCGGGCGGCAACTGCGGATCGGCGAGCTGCGCATCGCCGGACGTCGGCATCGAGTACTACGACGCCGTCACCGGCACCTACAAGCCGATCCACAACCTGCGCCTGGCCGGCGACGGCCAGAGCCTGTACGGGCATTTCGGCTCGCTCGACAGCCAGGGCCTGCCGGTGCCGGCGGCGTTCAGCGCGACCAACCTGTTCCGCACGACGTTCAAGCGCAATACCGGCACGTACTCGGTGCGCTGGGAAGTCGTCGGCATCACGACCGGAACGGTGTACGCGCAGGCGCCGGTGCAGACCATCGGCGTCGATACCGGCGTCGGCGCGACCATCGCGATCGTCGCCGGCGACGGCGGCACCGCGACGGTCGGCAGCCATCCCTACGATCAGGGTGATCTCGTGGTCGAGGTGCGCGACCTCGGCGGCAACCCGGTCGCGGGCGCGACGGTCGCGTTCAACGTGCTGTCCGGTCCCGGCGGTGCGGGTGCGACATTCGTCGCGCCGCCGGTGACCGATGCCAGCGGCCGCACCGCGATCCAGGCGTTGTCCAATGGTGTCGCCGGCGTGTTCGGCATCGACGCGGGCCTTTCCAACGGGGTTTCGCTGGCCGATCCGTTCGCGCTGGAGAACGTCGCGGATCGCGATCCGGCGCAGCTCGCGATCACGATCGAGTCCGGCGACGGCCAGACCGCGCAGGTCGGCACGGCGTACGCGCTGCCGCTGGCGGCGAAGGTCGCCGACCGGTTCGGCAACCCGCTGTCCGCCGTGGACGTCGCGTTCACCGCGAGCGGCGCGGGCGCCGTGCTGGCGCAGCCGAGCGGCTCGACCGACGCCGGCGGCCTCGTCGACAGCGGCAGCGTGACGGCCGGCGCGACAGCCGGCGCCGTGACCGTGACCGCGACGATCGATGCCGCGCAGTGTGACGACGGCAGCCCCGATGCGGCCTGCTCGGTCGATTTCGGCCTGACCAACACGGCAGGTGGCGCCGCCAGCGTGACGCTGGCAAGCGCCGCGACCGATGCGGAAGTCGGCTCGCCGGCCGCATACGCGCTGACCGCCACCGTGCACGATGCTTCCGGCAATCCCGTGCCGGGCGTGTCGGTGACGCTGGTCGGCCCGGGCGCGGGCGCGGGCATCGCGCCGGCGCTCCATGCGGGCATCACCGACGCGGCGGGGCAGGTCGCGCACGTGTTCGACGCGAACCTCGTCGCCGGCACGTTCCAGGTGCAGGCCGTGGTGTCGGGCGCGGCGCCGGCCGGCGTCACGCTCGAGAACCGCCCGGGTGCGCCGGCGAAGATCGTGCGCGTGTCCGGTGACGGCCAGTCCACGCCGGTCGACATGCCGTTCGCCGCGCCGCTGGTCGTGCGCGTGCTCGACGCGCACGACAATCCGGTGGCCGACGATGCCGCCGCCATCGTGGACTTCGTCGCGCCGTCCGGCGGCGCTTCGGCCACCGTGGCCGCCTCCGTGGCGAGCGTCGCGGGCGGCTACGCCTCGACCGCCGCGACCGCCAACGACACGGCCGGCACGTACACCGTGGTGGCGAGCTTCAACGGCCACGACGTCGGCTTCGTGCTGACCAATGCGGTCGGTGCGGTGACCGTCAGCGACATCGTCTGGGCCGCCAACGGCGCCGCCTCCATCGCCTACGACGGCAACCCGCAGGCGGCGAGCGCGACGGTCTCGGGCAGCAGCCTTGCACCGACGTTCACCTACAACGGCAGTGCCACGCCGCCGATCGACGCCGGCAGTTACCACGTGATCGCGACCGTGGACGACGGCAACGTGCACGGCAGTGCCAGCGCGATGCTGACCATCACGCCGGCCGCCGCGGGAGCGAGCGGAATCGTGCTGACCGGCGGCACGTTCACCTACGACGGCAGCGCCAGGCCGGCGACGGTGACCAATCCGGGCGGCGTCGCCTACACGCTCGGTTACGACACCGCCGACGGACTCGCGCCGATCGACGCCGGCAGCTACGTGGCGACGCTGACGGTCACCGACCCGAACCATGCCGCCGAGACGATGACCGCGACGATCGACATCGGCAAGGCGACCGGCACGGTGATGTTCGGCTCGACGAACTTCACGTTCGATGGCACCGGTCATGTCACGACCGCGGTGATCGCGCAGGAGCCCGATGACACCGCCGCCTGCGTGCTGACGGCCACCGGCGAATACCCGCGCGTCGCCGCCGGCAGCACCACGGTGAGCGTGGCCTGCGACGGCACGAACCATACGGCGAGCGGCAGCACCACGCTGGTGGTGTCGCCCAAGCCGGTGACGATCGCGCTGTCCGGCCTCGGCTCGTTCCCGTACGACGGCCTGCCGCACGCGGCGACCGCGACGGTAGCCGATACCGTTGCCGGCTTCCCGGTCGGCGCGCTCGTGACCTACGACGGGATGTCCGCACCGCCGGTTGCCGTCGGAACCTACGCGGTGGCCGCCGTCCTCGACACGGCCTCGCCGAATGCGGGCAACTACAGCGCCGCCCCGGCGACCGGCACGATCGTCATCGGCGCCGCCAACGCGACCATCGTGCTCGGCGACCTCGCGCAGGTCTACGACGGCACACCGCGCGCGGTCACCGTGACGACGACGCCGGCCGGACTGGCGTACAGCCTGACCTACGACGGTGGATCGGCGGCGCCGGTCGATGCCGGCAGCTACACCGTGGTCGCGACGATCACCGATCCGGGCTACAGCGGCAGCGCATCCGCCACGCTGGTGGTCGCGAAGGCGCTGGCGAGCGTCGCCCTCTCGGACCTCGTGCAGGCGTGGGACGGCACGCCGCGCCCGGTGACGGTGACGACGACGCCGGCCGGACTCGACACACTGGTCACATATGACGGCAGCACCACGCCGCCGTCGGCTGTCGGCAGCTATGCGGTGACCGCGACCGTGACCGACGCGAATCATGCAGGCAGCGTCAGCGGCATCCTGCAGATCGTCAACGGTTCGGCCCAGGCCATCGCCGCCAACGGCCCGACCACGTTCGCGGGCACCGCAGGCGAGCCGCTGGCCGGCACGCTGCCGTCGGTGCGCGTGACCGACGCGGGCGGCAACCCGGTGGCGGGCGTGAGCGTGACGTTTGCCGCAGGTGCCGGCGACGGCACGCTCACGGGCGCCGTGCAGACCACGGACGGCAACGGCATCGCGACGCTCGGCGGCTGGATCCTCGATCCGCTGCCCGGAACCGACACTGTCGTCGCCACCGCCGCCGGCGTCACCGGCAGCGTGAGCTTCACCGCGACCAGCACCGCGGCAGAAGGCGCGCTGTCGGTGGCGATCACCGACAACCGCGAATTCGGCCAGTTCGGCGAGCCGTTGACCTACGTGATCACCATCGGCAACGACGGCGCCTCGCAGCTCGATGGCGTGGCGGTGTCCGACGTGCTGCCGGTGGAACTGGATGCGGCCACGGCGACGTGGCAGTGCATCCCGGTCAACGGCGCGTCGTGCACCGGCGCGGGAACGGGCGATCTCGTCGACAGCGTGGATCTGCCGCCGGGCGGCAGTGCGATCTACCTGCTGACGGCGACGATCACGCGCGCCGGCACCGACCGCGTGACCAACACGGTGAGCGCCACCGGCCCGGATGGCACGGTGACGGCCACCGACCAGACCGATGTCGCGATCTTCCGCGACGGCTTCGAAGCCGGTGGCGACGGCTCCGGCCTGGGCGACGCAATCGGCACGCTGGAGCAGGCGGGCACGGTTGCGTTGCCGATCGACCGCACGGTCGGTCGCGCACGCGAGATCGGGGTGCTGGCCGGCGCCGACGACGGCCGCTTCCGCGTCGAGGCGATCCGCGTCGGCGGGGAAGTCTGGCTGCGGTTGATCGCGCGCGGCGGTGCGGCCACGGCGTGGAGCCGCGCCGCGGGAGACTTCGTCGTGCTCGCGCTCGAACAGCGCACGGTGTTGCTGGAGGGCACCGACGAGGCGCTCGCACTCGCCGTCGGTGCATCGGGCCCGTTCCGCCTGCTCGCCGCGGAGTGATCCGGCAAGGCCGCTGCCCGTGTCGGGCAGCGGCCGACATCGCGGCGGTACGCCTTGCGGCATTCGCCGCACGCTTCCGCGCACGCTAAGATGCGCACTGCTTGATCCACGCGGCCGTGGCCGCATGTCTCCGCCATGGCCCTGCTTCCGATCCTCGAATTCCCCGACCCGCGCCTGCGCACCAAGGCCGCACCCGTGACCGTGTTCGACGGCGCGCTCCGGCAGCTCGTCGCGGACATGTTCGAAACGATGTATGCCGCGCCCGGCGTCGGCCTCGCCGCGACGCAGGTCAACGAGCATCGCCAACTGCTGGTGATGGACATGTCCGAGGAGCGCACGCAGCCGTACGTGCTGATCAATCCGCGCATCCTCGAGAAGGACGGCGTGCAGGTGTTCCAGGAAGGCTGCCTGTCGTTCCCCGGCATCTACGCCGACGTCGAGCGCGCGCTGCGCGTGAAGATCGCCGCGCAGGACGTCGAAGGCGATGCGTTCGAGCTGGAGGCGGAAGGCCCGCTCGCGGTGTGCATCCAGCACGAGATGGACCACCTTGCCGGCAAGGTGTTCGTCGATCATCTCTCGCCGCTGAAGCGCTCGATGCTGCTCAAGCGCCTGGAAAAGCGCCGCAAGCAGAGCGCCTGACGCGCGCGGGCGCCGTTCGCGCCGGTTGCGAGGCGGTAAGCTTGCCGGCTCCCCAACGGATCCGCTGCCTCATGCGTCTGGTCTTCGCCGGTACCCCGGAGTTCTCCGTCCCTTCGCTGCACGCGTGTCTCGCCAGCGGCGCCGAGGTCGTGGCCGTGTACACGCAACCGGACCGGCCGGCCGGCCGTGGCCGCAAGCTGGCGCCGAGTCCGGTCAAGCAGGCCGCGCTCGCGGCCGGCATCGCGCTGCGCCAGCCCGAGACGCTGCGCGACCCGGCCGAACAGGCCGCACTCGCCGCGCTCGCGCCGGACCTGATGGTGGTCGTCGCGTATGGCCTGATCCTGCCGAGGAAGGTGCTCGCGCTGCCGCGCCTCGGTTGCTGGAACGTGCACGCCTCGCTGCTGCCGCGCTGGCGCGGGGCTGCGCCGATCCAGCGCGCGATCCTCGCCGGCGATCGCGAGACGGGCGTCGACCTGATGCAGATGGAGGCCGGCCTCGACACCGGCCCCGTCCTGCTCGAACGGCGCACGCCGATCGAGCCGGACGACACCGGCGGCACGTTGCATGACCGGCTGGCCGCGCTCGGCGCCGAAGTGCTTGCGGAAGGACTTGCGCGCGTGCGGCGCGGCGAGACGCTGCCGGCGAACCCGCAGGCCGCCGAGGGTGCCACCTACGCGCACAAGCTGGAGAAATCGGAGGCGAAACTCGACTGGAGCGAGCCGGCCGAGGTGCTCGCGCGCAAGGTGCGCGCGTTCGATCCGTGGCCGGTCGCCGAGGCGCCGCTGCGCGGCGAGCGCGTGCGCATCTGGTCCGCCGTGGCGGTTCCGGGTCGTGCCGCGCCGGGCGAGATCTTCGCGACCCATCGCGACGCGATCGACGTCGGAACCGGCGATGGACTGCTGCGCATTCGCGAGCTGCAGCGCGAAGGCGGCCGGCGCGTGGCCGTGCGCGACTGGCTCAACGCGCGGCGCGAGCCAGTACGATGAGTGCGCGCCGCGCGCCACTCCGCTCCGCGGCTGCACCGGGCGCCGCCGTGCGCGCCGAGGCGGCACGTGCGCTGGCGCGGGTCGTGTTCGACGGCGTTTCGTTGCGCGCCGCGCTCGCGCAGTCGCTGCCCGGCATCGCCGATCCGCGCGACCGCGCGCTGCTCGCCGCCTCGCTGTATGCCGCCTCGCGCTGGTGGCTGCGCCTCGATGCCGCGCTTGCCCGCCTGCTCGACCGGCCGCTCGCGCCGGCAGCGCGCGAGGTGCGCGCGCTGCTCGTGCTCGCATTCGCGCAACTGGCCGTCCTCGGACTTCCCGAGTATGCGGTGACCGGCGCCAGCGTCGATGCGGTGCGCCTGCTCGGCAAGCCGGGGCTGGCCGGCCTCGCCAATGCGCTGCTGCGACGCTTCGTGCGCGAGCGCGCGGCGATCGACGCGGCACTCGACGCGGACGACGTCACGCGCCTCGCCTGCCCGCGCTGGCTGCTCGACGCGATCCGCCGCGACTGGCCCGCCGAGGCCGAAGCGGTCCTCGCCGCCGGCAACGCGGAGGCGTCGCTGACACTGCGCGCGAACCGGCGCCGCATCGACCGTGATGGCCTGATCGAAGTCCTGCGCGCACAGGACATCGACGCGATCGCGCATCCGCTCGCGGTGGATGCGGTGGTGTTGCCGCGCAGCCTCGACGTGTCGCGACTGGACGGCTACGCCGAGGGGCTGTTCTCGGTGCAAGACGCGGCGGCGCAGCGCATCGTCGAGCTTCTCGCGCCGCAGGATGGCCAGCGCGTGCTCGACGCCTGTGCGGCGCCGGGCGGCAAGGCCTCGCACGTGCTCGAACGCGCCGACGTGGATCTGCTCGCGCTGGACAGCGACGCCGCGCGCGTCGACCGCACGCGCGAGAACCTCGCGCGCCTCGGTCTTGCCGCGACGTTGCGCATGGCCGACGCGGCCGATCCCGCGACGTGGTGGGACGGCCGGCCGTTCGACCGCATCCTGATCGATGCGCCGTGCTCGGCCACCGGCATCGTGCGTCGCCAGCCGGACGTGAAGCTCCATCGCCGCGCCGCCGACATCGCGCCACTGGCCGAGGCGCAGGCGAAGCTTCTCGGCGCACTGTGGCCGTTGCTCGCGCCGGGCGGCCGTCTCGTCTACGCGACGTGCTCGCTGCTGCGGCAGGAAAACGAGGCGGTGGTTGCGGCGTTCCTGGCCGCACACGATGATGCGATGGCGCTGCCGCTTCCCGATGCATTCGGCCACGCGGCGGGCGCGGGCCGGCAGAACCTGCCGGGCGAGGGTGGAATGGATGGCTTCTTCCATGCGGTGCTCGGAAAGGCGGCCTGAACGTCGCGCCGGCTGGCGGTGCGCGACCCGCATGGCCGTGCTGCTCGCGCTGCTCGCGGCGTCGGGCTGTCGCTGGATGGAGCAACAGCGGCCCGGTCATCTCGCGGTGCGCTCGGCGCAGGTCGCCGCGGGCGGCAGCCAGCTCCTGCTCGCATTCGATTGCCGCCTGAGCGGTCCGATGCAGGACGCGCTCGATCACGGCATACCGCTGGTGATCGGCGTGGAGGTCCGCAGCGGCAGCCGCTGGCGCGCCGACGCGCGCGCGCAGGCGCGCGTGGAGTTGCGTTACTTTCCGCTGTCGCGGCGTTACCTGCTGCGCGTCGACGGCGACGACGACGGCCGCGCGTTCGCGACGCAGGCACACCTGATCGCGGCGCTCGGTTCGCTGCGCATCGATCTGCCGCCGGGTTTCGCCGACCGTGCGGTTGACGCGCCCGTGCACGTGTCGGCCGCGCTCGACCCGCTGGAACTGCCGGGCGCACTGCGCCTGCCGGCCCTGTTCGAGCCGGCCTGGCGGCTGGCCGCGATGGAGACGACATGGCCGGCCGCTCCACGCTGACCTTCCTGCTGCGTCGCGTGTTGCCGGTGCTCGCGGTCGGCGGGCTGCTGCTCGCGTCGCTCAAGCTCGCCGAGGATGCGTCCGGCGACGTCGCGCGCTTCACCGCGCATTACCGCTGGGTGCTCGGCGCCGCCGCGCTGGCGCTGTTGCTGCTCGCCGTCTCCATCGGCGTGCGCATGTTCCGTCTGGTGCGCGACGTCGCGCGCGGCGTTCCCGGCGCGCGGCTCAATCGGCGCCTGCTGGTGCTGCTGATCCTGCTGGCGGTGCCCTCCACCGTGGTGGTGTGGGGCTTCGCGCTGCGTTTCGTCGACGCGACCATCGACAACTGGTTCGACGTGCGGTTGGAGCAGGCACTGGACGATGCGCTGGAACTCGGCCGGCTCGTCGTGGACGAGCATCTGCGCCGTGCCGAGCAGGAAACGGCGTCGGTCGCCGACCGGCTTGCGGACGCGCGGGAAGGCGGCGCGCAGGACGTGCTCGACACGTCGATCGATTCGCTCGGCGCGTTGCAGCTCGCGCTGTTCGCTGCGGACGGGCGCGTGCTCGCGAGCGCAAGTTCCGATCCGCGCTGGCTCGACCCGCCGCTTCCGGACGACACGCAGCGCATGCGCGTGGAGAGCGAAGGCCGGTTCGCCGTGGCCGAGCCGCTGGATGATGCGCTGGTGCTGCGCGTCGTGCTGCCGGTTCGCGATGCGTCGCGCCTGCCGGCATCGTTCGCCGGGACGCGCCTGCTGCAGGGCCTGTTTCCGCTGCCGTCGCGACTGCAGCCGCTGACCACCGGCATCGAGCGCGCGAGCTTCGATTTCCAGCGGCTGAAGTTCCTGCGCGGCTCGCTCAAGCTCACCTTCGCGCTGATCCTGACGTTCGTGCTGCTGCTGTCGGTGCTCGCGGTGATCCTCGCCGCGTTCGGCATCTCGCGGCGCCTGGTCGCGCCGATCGGCCGGCTGGCCGCGGCCACGCGCGCGATCGGCGCCGGCCGCTACGACGCGCCGCTGCCGGCCGCGAGCAACGACGAACTCGGTTTCCTCGTGCGGTCGTTCGCGGACATGACGCGCGACCTGGAGGCGGCCGGCGCACGCGCGCGCAAGGCGGCGCGCGACACCGAGCAGCAGCGCGCCTGGCTGGAGGCCGTTCTGGAGCGCCTTTCGGCGGGCGTGCTCGGCTTCGACGGCGACGGCACCCTGCGCGTGGCCAATCGCGCGGCGGAGGCGATTCTCGGCGTCGACCTGTCGGCGCAGGTCGGCCGCGGGCTGGCCGACCTGCGCGCCGCGCGCCCGGATCTCGCCGCGTTCCTCGATCCGCTGGCGCGGCACCTGCGCAGCGGCGTGCGCGAATGGCGCGAGGAAGTCGTGCTGGAAACCGCCGATGGCATGCGCACGCTGATGCTGCGCGGCGCGACGCTGCCCGCGCAGGCCGGCTTCGTCGCCGTGTTCGACGATCTCACCGTGCTCAATCGCGCGCAGCGCGACGCGGCATGGGGCGAAGTCGCGCGGCGGCTCGCGCACGAGGTCCGCAATCCGCTGACGCCGATCCAGCTCGCCGCGGAACGGCTGCGGCGGCGCTTCCTCGGTCGCCTGCCGGCCGAGGAGAGCGAATTGATGGATCGCGCCACGCACACCATCGTGAGCCAGGTCGACGCGCTCAAGACCATGGTCAACGCGTTCGGCGACTACGCGCGTGCACCGCAGGCGGCGTTGCAGTCGGTCGCGCTGCACGCATTGGTCGGCGAGGTGCTCGATCTCTACGAGAACGACCAGCGCATCCAGCTCGTGCGCGACTTCGCCGAGGGCGAAGCCTGGCTCGTCGGCGATCCGGTGCGCCTGCGGCAGGCGCTGCACAACCTGCTCAAGAACGCGCTGGAGGCAATCGGCGATTCGCGCAAGCCGCAGATCCGCGTCGCGACGCACCGCGTCGAGGATCGGGGCGAGCCGTGGATCGAGCTGTCGGTGACCGACAACGGCCCCGGGCTGCCGCCCGGTTTCGGCGAACGCTGGTTCGAGCCGTACACCACGAGCAAGCCGCGCGGCACCGGACTCGGCCTGGCGGTGGTCAAGAAGATCGCGGAGGAGCATGGCGGCCAGGTCCTCGCGGAAAGCGCGCCCCACGGCGGCGCCGTGTTCGTCGTGCGGCTGCCGCTGGCGCGCGCGTGACATGCCGCGACGGCCATCGGCGCGCATCGGGATGAGGTGGCGGACGCGGCGTCCGCCTCGCGCTGCGCTATGCTCGCTGTCTCCTTTGCGCAACACCGGGATCCGAACATGCTGACAGGGGCGCGCGTGCTCGTCGTGGACGACGAGCCGGACATCCGCGCGACGATCCGCGACATCCTCGAGGACGAAGGCTGCGTGGTCGAGACGGCCGAGTCGGCCGCCGCCGCACGCGAGGCGCGGCGCCGCCAGCGGCCGGACGTGGTGCTGCTGGACATCTGGATGCCCGATCTCGACGGCATCAGCCTGCTGCGCGAGTGGAGCGAGCGCGGCGGCCTGCCGTGTCCGGTCATCATGATCTCCGGTCACGGCACGGTCGAGACCGCGGTCGAGGCGACGCGCCTGGGCGCGTGGGATTTCATCGAGAAGCCGATCTCGCTGGCCAAGCTGCTGCTCGTCGTCGAGCACGCGCTGGAGGCCGGCCGCCTGCGCCGCGAGAACGAGGGATTGCGCCGGCAGCTGCCGGGCAGCGTGGAACTGGTCGGTTCCGGCGCCGCGATGCAGGCGGTGCGCGCGCAGGTCGAGAAGATTGCGGCGCACGACACCGGCGTGCTCGTCGCCGGCGAGCCGGGAACCGGCAAGGAGACGCTGGCGCGCGCGCTGCACGAGCGCAGCAGCCGGCGCGGCGGGCCGTTCGTGACCGTCGCGGCGGGCGCGCTTGCGCCCGACGGAGCGGCGCGCGCGCTGCTCGGCGCGGAGGACAACGGAATCATCCAGCATGGCCTGATCGAGCGCGCGAACGGCGGCACGCTGTACCTCGACGAGGTGGCCGATCTCGATCCGGACCTGCAGCTGCGCCTGTCGAGCGTGATCGAGCGGCGCGAGCTGATCCGTTGCGGCGGGCAGGAGCCGGTGCCTATCGATGCGCGCATCGTCGCGGCCACGGCTCAGGATCTCGCCGCGCTCGTCGCGGCGGGCCGCTTCCGCGAGGAGCTGTACTACCAGCTGCGCGTCCTGCCGATCACGATGCCGTCGCTGCGCGAGCGCGGCGACGACATTCCGGAACTGCTTCGCTACTACGCCGACTGGTTCGCCAATCGCGATGCGCTTCCGTACCGCAATTTCCCGGTTGCCGTGCAGAACCGTCTGCGGCACTACGCCTGGCCGGGCAACCTGCGCGAGCTGCGCAATCTCGTGCAGCGGCTGCTGGTCCTCGGCGCGGGCGGCGACGTGACGCTGGCCGAAGTGGAGGCGGCGCTGGGCCGTGAGCAGCCCACTGCGGCGCACGCGCCGCCCGGCATCGATTTCGGCCTGCCGCTGCGCGAGGCGCGCGAACAGTTCGAGCGGCAATACCTGCTGCACCAGCTCGAGCAGGCCGGTGGCAGCGTCGGCAAGCTGGCCAAGGCGGTGGGGATGGAGCGCACGCACTTGTACCGCAAGCTCAAGGATCTCGGCATCGATCCGCGCGCGCAGCAAACCTGAACGGTTCCCGCCCGCGCGATCCGCCGTCGGAAACCAACGGCGCCGCAGCGCATCGAAAGGAACAGTTCATTCCACACTCCTCTTGACGCCGCCCTGCGCAGGGCGGCGCTTTTTTTCCGGCTGCGACGGATGCCCCGGGTGTCAGGTCCGTCCGCGCGCGGCAACCGACAGGCGCACCAGTTCGAGCTGCACGCGACTGGAGCCGCTGCGTACCTTCCGGATGCATTCCGATGCCTTCGCGAGATCGCCTGCGGCGTGCGCGGTCAGCGTCTCGCCGACGAGGAGATGGAAGTCCGCGTGCGCTGCGCGCAGGGACGCGTGGGCGGGCAGGCGGCCGAACTTCTCCGCGCCCTCGCCTTTGATCCAGCGCCCGAGCGCGCACATGTCGTCACGCGCCACGTCTCCGATCTCCGGCATCGGCGCCTCGCCGTCCAGCACTTCCTGCAGCTTGCGGTTCCATTCGGCATGGGCGGCGAGTGCCGCAGCCACGTTGAGCCCCGAAAGTTCGCGTTCGCTTTCGTCGAACGTGAGCGGTTCGTCCGGAAGTTCCTCGAGTTTCCTGTTGCTGTTGCG